>Ga0207847_100029_pt1 | contig 285327 bp, 273 predicted proteins | sample TtaePargueraPR_8_FD_187736 | JGI IMG/M metagenome (GOLD analysis project Ga0207847, IMG submission 187736) | Aerobic enrichment media microbial communities from Bioluminiscent Bay, La Parguera, Puerto Rico - Tt and E1 (SPAdes) | ecosystem: Environmental > Aquatic > Marine > Unclassified ... | reverse complement strand
CTCGGCCACCGCGCCCTCCACGTCCCCCGCCTGCTCCTTCTCGCGCGCCGACTCCTCGCGCCGGCTGCGCGGGGCCCGGCCGATCGGGGAAGGGGGCTCCCCGCCGGCCGCGGCGCCGGGCTCGCCAGCGGCGCCCTCCGACTCCGCCGCTGGCGCTTCCGCCTCTGCTGCGGCCGTCCCCTGCTCCGCTGTCGCAGCCTCCGGCGCGTCCCGCTCGCCAGGCTCGACCTGTGCCCCGGCCGGACCCTCGGCCTGCACCTCCGCCCGCGTCTCTGCCTCCGGATGCGTCTCTGCCTGCGCCTCAGCCCCAGGCTCTGCCTCAGCCTCAGCCTCAGCCTCAGCCTCAGACTCAGACTCTGCCTGCGCCTGCGCCTGCGCCTGCGCCTGCGCCTCCGCCTCAGCCTCCGCCTCAGGCTCTGCCTGCGCCTGCGCCTCGGCCTCCCCCTCAGCCCGCCGCCGCGGCTCCGCGCCGCCGGCGTCCATGGCCGCCTCCAGCTGCGTCTCCGCCGACTCCTTCCGTGCCCGCGATCTCCGGCCGCGTCCCCTGCTCATGCCTTCACGTCTCCACCCGCCGACACGCAGTCGGCCATCCAGTCCAGGTAGTCGGCGGCGCCCGCCGCGATCTCCACTGCCAGAAACTCGGGGACGTCGTACGGATGCAGCGCCAGCACGCGCTCGCGGAGTGCGTCCAGGCGTTCCGCCGTGGTCTTCAGGATCAGCAGCGCTTCCTGCTCGCGCTGCATCGCGCCTTGCCAGCGAAAGACCGAGGTCACATCGGGCAGCAGGTTGGCGCACGCGGCCAGCCGCTCTTCGACCAGCCGCTCGGCCAGCGAGGTCGCGATTTCGCGATCGGGGGCGGTGACCAGCGCGACGTACGCCCGTGTGCCCGTCATGGCTGCGCGGCCGGGACCGCACCCTCGCGCGCCACCACGTGCAGGTCCTCGTCCCGCTCGCTGGAGTAGATGCGTTCGATCAGCTCCGCGTAGCGCTTCTCGACCACCCGCCGCTTGACCTTGAGCGACGGCGTCAGCTCGCCGTCCTCGATCGTGAACTCGCGGCGTAGCAGACCGATCTTCTTGGGCGTCTCGTAGCGCGCCAGTCCATCGAACACGTGCATGATCTCGTCGTGCAGCTTCCCCTGCACGCGCGGGTCGTCCAGGATGCCGCCGTCGCCGCCCGCCACGCCGTTCTGCGAAGCCCAGGCCTGCACCGCGTCCAGGTTCGGCACGACCAGCACGATGGTGTACGGCCGCCGATCGCCGATGATCACCGCCTCCAGCACGAACCGGTTGTTCTTCAGCGTGTTCTCGATCGGCTGCGGCGCCACGTTCTTGCCGCCCGCGGTCACGATCAGGTCCTTCTTGCGATCGGTGATGCGCAGGAAGCCCTTCTCCGTGATCTCGCCGATGTCGCCCGTGTGGAACCAGCCCTCCTCGTCGATCGCCTTGGCCGTCGGGTCGGGCAGCTCGTAGTAGCCCTTCATGACCTGCGGCCCGCGCACCAGGATCTCGCCGTCCTCCGCGATGGCGATCTCTGTGCCCGGCACCGGCGGCCCCACCGTGCCGTACTCGAACCGGTCCGGCCGGTTCACATTGGTGACGGGAGAGGTCTCGGTCAGGCCGTAGCCCTCCAGGATGCGCACGCCGGCCGCATAGAAGAACTTGCCGATCTCCGGCGAGAGTGGCGCGCCACCCGAGATGAAGAAGCGCAGACGCCCACCCGTCCGCTCGCGCAGCTTGCTGAATACCAGCCGGTCGGCCAGCACGTACTGTAACCGCACGCCGAGCGGCGGCTGGCGGCCCGCCAGCTTCGCGTCCGCCCACTCACGGCCGACGCGGGTCGCCCAGCCGACCAGCTTTCCGCGCACGCCCTCCGCCGCCTGCACGCGCGCATAGATCTTCTCGTACAGCCGCGGCACGCTCGCCACCAGCGTGGGCCGGATCTCCACCAGGTTGTCCGGCACCTTCTCGATCGACTCCGCGAACGCGATGCTCACGCCGCCCGAGAAGAAGAAGTAGCTGACCATCCGCTCGAAGATGTGCGACAGCGGCAGCAGACTGAGCGCGCTGTCCTGCGGGCCGACGTCCAGGAAGCCGTCCACCGCCCGCGTGTTCGAGTAGATGTTGTTGTGCGTCAGCATCACGCCCTTGGGCGCGCCCGTCGTGCCCGAGGTGTACAGCACCGTCGCCACGTCGTCCGGCTCCGCCTTGCGCGCCTCCCGCGCGAACGCATCGAAGTCGCCCGCCTCCGCACGACCCTGCTCCAGCGCGTCGCGCATCGACACCTCGCCGTCGCGCAGTTCCAGCTCGTCGAAGACGACGACGCGCTCCAGCGCAGGCAGCTCGCCGCGGATCGAGCGGATCTTGTCCAGCTGCTCCTGGCTGCTGACGAAGATCGCGCGCGCGCCGGAGTTCTCGAGCAGGTAGTGGATCTGGTTCCCCGGCAGCGTCGGGTAGACGGGCACGTCGTACGCGCCGATGCACAGCGTCGCGTAATCGGCAGCGGCCCACTCCACCCGGTTCTCCGACAGGATCGCCAGACGGTCACCCCGGCCGATGCCCCACGCGCGCAGCGTCGTGGCCAGCGCATGCACCATCCCCGCGAACTCCGTATGCGAGATCGCGCGCCACTCCTCCCCCACCTTGTGCCGGTACGCCGCGTCGTCGGGATACTTCGCGGTGGTGTCCAGGAACAGGTCGACCAGCGTGCCGCGCGGCAGGTCGGCCGGCTCGGCGATGTAGTTGCGCGTCTCGCTCATCCCACCGTCTCCGCATCCGGCTCGAGTCGCAGCTCCGTCCGCAGCTCCAGGTCCGGACGGAGAGAGTGCAGAACGCTACAGTACTTCTCCTCCGACAGCGTCAGCGCGCGCCGCACCTTCGGCTCGTCCGCCGCTTCGACGCCGCGAACGGTGAAGCGCAGGCGCACCGCCAGGAACCGCCGCGGCGGCTCCGCCGCGCGGTCCGCCTCCGCCTCCACCTCCAGACCCTCCAGCGGCAGGCGCATCGTGCGGCCGATGTCCACCACGTCCGCCGCCATGCAGCCGGTCAACGCGACCAGCAGCGACTGCACCGGCGTGATCGACGTATCGCCATCTCCATCCAACACCACCTCGCCGTCCGCCGTCGCGACCCGGAAACGCAGGTCGCCCAGCCACTCCGCGCGCGCGTCGACGTCCGCCATCCTACCGCTCCTCCACCGTCGACTCGCCCGTCAGCTGCTCCAGCACCGAGCGCGCGTGCGTCACATGCTTCTGCGCCTCCGGATTCGCCGGCGGCGTGCCCAGGAAGCGACGCAGGTGGCGGATCGCCTCGTCCTGACGCCCCTCGCGCAGCAGCAGAAAGGCCAGGCCGTAATGCGCGCCCGACGCCTTCGGATCCTGCTGCAGCACCTGACGGTAGGTGCGCGCCGCCTCGTCCGTCATGCCGATGCGAGTGTACGCGATCGCGATCTGCTGCAGCGTCGCCAGGTCGTTCGGCGTCTCGCGCAGCGCCAGCCGGAACGAGGTCACAGCCTCGTGATACGCACCCGCACGCAGCAGCTGCACGCCCTCCGTGTAGTAATCCACACCGGAGTCGCCCTCGCCGGGACGGAACAATGAGCCCCAGAAGCTCATGAGCACGCGCGGAGGAAGGAGGAACTTCGAGCGGCGCGGCCGGTGCGGCCGACCGCGCCAAACATAGACCGCCCCCTCAGGGGCGGCAACGCGCGCGCCACCCTGCCGGCCACCCTCAAACCACCACCCCCAGCACCGCGCCGTCCCCCTTCGCCAGCACCCTCAACCCCAGTTCCTCCAGCATCCGCTCGGCCTCCTCCAGCCACTCCCCCGCCTCCACCAGCACCCGCGCCGTCGGCGCAGCCACGCGCACCGCCTCCTCCATGCGCAAACGCCGCTCCGGCTCCGCCGCACCACGCAGATCCGCCACAACCCCACGCATCGAGCGCGTGAACAGCGGCAGCCGATCGCCACTGCCCAGCCGGCTCACGCCCTCCACCTCCCCGGCCAGCGCCAGCGCCGGCGCACTGGTCAGCACCTCGATCCCGTCCAACAGCGACGCCAGCTCCCGCGCGTACTCGCCCGACGCACCCGTCAACAACACCAGGCCGCCCGGGCGGTCCCCCGGCGAGAGCAGGCCACCCAACCGCAGCGCCGCCTCCCGCGCATCCGCACCGGCGGCGTAGCCGATCCCGCGGGGAGCCGCGGTGTCGGGCTCGTTCGCCTCCAGCCCCGGGCCCTCTGCCCCGCTAGCCACGGGCGCCGTCGCCTCACGCATCGCATCGCCCGCCGGCTCCCGCAGGTCCGCGAACCCGCCCCGTACCACGTACCGACGCCGGCAACTCGCGCAGCCCAGCCACCCCTCCAGCACGCGCCGGTTCTCCAGCCGGTCCGCCAGCAGAACCAGCCCCGCCTCCGGTCCGCACGCCGGACAGGCCAATCGATCCGTCACCGTGATGTGCATGGCCCTCATGCTACCTTCGAGCATCGCTTCACGCTACGCACCGCAACCTCCCACCCGGAAATGTGTTGCGCGCCGAACGGCCTCACGGGTAGCTTCCCATCGTTCCCCCCGTCAGACCTGGACCGACGACGACGTCGAACCCGCAGGGACCCCGGCCGCGCCGCGTGCCCGCCGCCTGCACCGCCGCCGACTCGCGTCCTGCCAATCGGAATCGCAGGCTGCAACAGCCGCTGCTGGCGATGCGCAACCTTTGGGCGCAGTGGAAACTTTTGTTGCACAAAGAGTCCCGGAACAGCGTGTTACACCGAGGGTAACTCGTTTCCACACAAGGTTTTACCATTTCGTGACACTGGCGGAACGGCGTGTGCCTCGAAATGTGGCGGTCGGGCAAGGTGACGATGCCTGCCCGGCGACCCCCAGGCCGGACGGACCGGCCGATCACGGAACGGGTGATGAGCCGAACGGCCCCCTTGTTCCCAACGCGGAGAGAACGCGATGAAGAGCATGAGGATGGCGCTGCTCGGCCTTGGACTCGGCCTGATGGTGGCCGGTGAGGCGGGCGCGCAGACGACGGTGGCGGGCAGCGCGCAGCTGACGGTGGGTCAGGTGCTGGCGCTGGACGTGACCAGCACGACGATCAACTTCGGTACGGTCAGCGCGGCAGACTACGGTGACACCGACTTCACGGGCGCGGGTGGCCCGTACTACCGGACGACGGGCACGCAGAGTTCGGTGTCGACGCTGGGCAACGTGCCGCACGACGTGACGGTGGAAGCGGACCAGGCCTTCTTCGGCAGCTCGTCGGGCAACAACGAGAACCTGAAGGCGGCGAGCGACCTGGAGTGGAGCACGGACGGCGGGACGAACTGGAATACGTTCGATGTCGCGCCAACCAACGTGATCACGAATCAGGCGCGCGGCCGCAACAGCGGCATCGCGACGGTGGACTACCGCGTCCGCCTGGATCTGGCGACGGACTCGCCGGACGGCACGAACAACGAGACGTACACGCTGCCGTTCACGTACACCATCGTCGCGAACTGAGTCGAGCGATGTACCACGACCGCAATCAGCGGATCGGGCTCCGGCCGCCGGACGGCGGCCGGAGCACCGATTTCCGAAGGGTCGCGGAGCGCGCGGCCTCCGATCCTGTCGGAGGCCGTTCGCGCTTTCTGCTGCGGCTGCTGCTGCTGATCACTGCCTCGCTACTGGCCGCCCTTCCCGCGGCCGGACAGTTCTCCGTCCAGCCGGTCATCCTCGAGGTGCGCGCGGACAGCGCACACGAGTCGTCGATCCTGGTGAACAACCACTCGGACGAACCGCTGCAGGTGACGTTCTACGCGGGCGACTTCGACCAGGACGACACGGGCGCGCACAGCTTCGGCGAACTCGGCACCCATCCGAACTCCTGCGCCGAGCGCATCCGCATCTTCCCGGACGGCGCCATCGTGCCGCCCCGCGGGGAGCAGGTGATGCGCATACAGGTGGAGCCGGGCGCCGAGCTCTGCTGGTCGGTCGCCTTCGTCGAGACCGCCAAGCGCGACGCGCAGGGGCTGCTCATCGGGCAGCGCATCGGTGTGAAGGTCTACGGCATCCCGTCCGCCGCCACACGCGGCGGCGGCATCGAGGACGTGGTCGCCGGCGCCCAGGGCGACTCGCTCCGCATCGCGTTCACCTTCCGCAACACGGGCAGCGCACCACTGCGCCCCGCCGGCGACGTGCAGGTCCGCTCGCTGCGCGGCGAGACGGTCGCGACCCTCCCGATCGAGTCGTTCAGCGTTCTGCCAGGCCATGTGCGCGTCGTGCGCACCAGCGCGCCGCTGCCGGAGAGCGCCGGTCGCTTCGTGGTCGTGCCCGTACTCGATTTCGGCGGCGACTACCTGGCCGGCGGCCAGGGCATGCTGGAGCTGTCGCCGTGAGGATCGCCGTCCTCGCCGGAGCGCTCGCGACCCTGCTCGCGCTGCCCGCCGAGTCGACGGCGCAGTGTCTCCATCGTTCGGGCGGTCCGTACGTCGTCACGGCATCGCCGACCACGGTCGCGTTGAGCGCCGACGGCGCCGACTTCGCCGCCGGGCAGGTTGCGCCGCCGGTCACGATCCGGGTGCAGATCACGCCGAACCAGTCGTGGCGTACGTGGGTGCTCTGTCTCCGCGCCGATGATCCCCCCCTGGGTGGCTACGGCAAGCCGATCGACGACCTGGTCTGGCGGGTGGCGGGCCAACCCTCCTGGCAGTCCATCTCGACGGCAGGATCGATCGTTGCCCTGGGGGTCGGGACGGCCGCGGTCGATGTGCAGATGACGTTTCGGGTCGACGCCGCCACGGACGCGGCCGGCGTCTACGGCGCCGGCTGGACCGTCGGCATCGCGCAGTAGTCCACGATGCTCCGCCTCGCCCCCCCACTGTGCGCCGCGCTGCTCGCGCACGCGCTCACGTACGCGCCCGTACGCGCGCAGGCGGAGGACGCAGCGCGGCCGGTCGCGCCGGGCGAGGTGACGACGATGGGCGTGTCGGTGTCGGTGCCGTTCCCCGCGCCGGCCGGCGGCCCCGTGATCTTCCACATCGATCCGGCGCCGGGCATCGTCTTCTACAGCCCGCTGGACGGCGCTGCCGACTGGCTGGTCTCGGAGCCCGTGCTGCCGATCACGCTGCAGCTCGGGGCGGAGGCGCCAGCCGGTCTGATGCGCGCCGGCGTGCTGCGGGTGGACTGGCCGGACGGCTCGTCGACCAGCCGGGACATCCTGCTGGACGTCAGCCGCCGCCATGATCTGCGCCTGGTCACCTGGACGGGCGGTGGCGCCGCGCCGGGCGAGCCGTTCTGGCTTCACTGGCGCGTCGAGAACCGAGGCAACGCCACGGACACTGTGCGCGTGCGCCTGCTCGAGCCGGTCGCTGCCGCGCGCACGGTCGCCGAGTTGGAGCTGCGCCGCGGCGCCGGCCGCTCCGACAGCATCCGCCTGGAGGTGGACCGCGCCGCGATCCCCGGGCAGGGTGTGCGGTTGCAGGTCGCCGCCGAGGGGCGCGGCATGAGCGTCGAGTCGCGGCGCGTGCTGAGCATCGCGATCCCCGACGAGTATCCCCGCTGGCGTGAACTGCCCGCGACGATCTTCGTCGGGGGCTCGACGGCCGGCGCGGGCGGGCGGGACGCGCGGACCGATCTGGCCATCGACGCAACGGGCCGTGTCGGCGCCGGCGCCCAACTGCGCATCGCCGGTCGTCACGGTGAACGGTTCAGCGGCCCTCTGCCCTTCCACGAGTACGTCTTCGGTCCGCGGCTGCTGGTGGACGCCTGGTCCGACGACTGGCGCGTCGCCGCGGGCGACCTGTCCACTGGCACGTCGCTGCTCGGTCTCTCCACCATGTACGGCCGCGGCGGCGCCGCTCGGCTGGATCTTGGCACGCTGGACGCGGAGGCCGCAGTGCTGGACGCCGGCCTGACCGGTGGCTCCGAGCAGGGCCGCTCCTTCCTGGGCCGCGTCGGACGCGAGGGCGGCCTCGGCCGTTTCGAGCTGACCGGCGTGCACCGCGACCGGTCGACCGCCGGCTCGCCCACCTCCACCGCCGACGTGCTCGGCCTGCGCTACGAGATGCCCTTCGAGGGCACGCATCGCCTGGCCGTGGAGGCCGGCGTGATGCGGCTGGAGCAGGCGGGCACCGACGCGGAAACCGGTCCCGCCGCGCAGATGGACTACACCTACCTGGACCGTGATCGCTCGCTGGTCGCGCGCGCGCGCCACGTGCCGGCGCTGGTGCCCGGCCTGACCGGCGGCGGCGACGAACTGTATCTGAACGGCACGCACCGACTGACCGACGCGTATCGCGCACTCGGCAGCGTGTTCTACCACACTTCCTCGCTGCTGACCGGCGGCGGCGCCGCCACCGATCGCGGCGCGTCCGGCGGCGTGGCGTGGGGCCGCGGTGGTCGGTCCATGCGCGTGCTGCTGGAGCGGCGCGAATCGCAGGGATTCTTCAGCACCGGCGCGTCGGTGGTGCGGGACGCCGTGCGCGCCTTCGGCACGACCAGCCTGTCCCGCTCCATGCGGCTGGACGCGCAGGCCGACTTCGGCTGGCGCGCTTTCGCCGGCGCGCGCGACCCCTACCAGAGCTACCGGCTGACCGGCCGCTGGACCGGCGCCGACAGCGAGGCCTGGGCGACCCTCGCCTACGGCCGCGGCGACGTGTGGAGCGACCGCGCGCGGCTGGACCTGCACGCGCGCCGCCGCTTCGGCGACCTGCGCGGCGAGCTGACGCTGGGCAGCTGGCTGGACGCGTCGCTCGGCGACAGCGACATCGACGGCTGGGCCGGCCTGGCCTATCCGCTGAACGATCGCTTCGAGGCCGTCGGCGGCGTCGAGTACCGGCCGTGGGGCGGGGGCACGCCGACGCGGCTGTCGCTCGGCGTGGCCAGCCGGCTGCCGCTGCCCACGCCGCTGCCCAACAACCCGCACCTGCACGGCGTGCTGTTCGAGGACCTGGACCTGGACGGCGTGCGCGACCCGGGCGAGCCCGGCCTGGCCGACACGCGCCTGCGCATCGGCACGCTGGAGATCCTGACCGATGCGCAGGGCCGCTACACCCTGCTGGACCCGGTGCCGGGCACCATCTCGGTGGACCCGCGCTCGCTGCCGACAGGGCTGGTGGCGCCCGCGGCGTTCCGCCCCGGGCCGCACGGCCTGGTGGACCTGCCCGTGGTGCGGCTGTCCCAGCTCCAGCTGCGCCTGTTCCGCGACTACGACGGCGACGGCGCTCGCGGCGGCGCCGAACCGCCCGCGCCCGACCTGCTCGTGACGCTGGTGCAGGCGTCCACCGGCGGCGAGCGCGTCCTGCAGGCGAGCTCGCGCGGCGAACTCCTGCTGTCCGGCATCGAGCCCGGCATCTGGCGGCTGATCGTGGAGGGTCACGCCGACCGCACCGGCAGCTCCGAAAGGGTCGAGCGCATCGTGGAGATCGCCCCCGGCGCCGACCTGCAGGAGACGGTCGCCGTACGCTTCCGCCGCCGCGAGATCCGCTTCGGCGACGGCAGCGTGGCGGCGGTGGCGCCGCAGGCGGAGGCGGAGGCAGAGGCGGCGCGGGCGCAGCAGGCTCCGCCGTCTGACGCAGAGGTCGCCGCCGACGCAGCGACGCAGCCTGACGCAGCGGCCCACGGCGCCGCCGACGATGAGCCCGCCGCGCCTGCGCCTCCGCCTTCGCCTGTGCCTTCGCCTCCATTGCCCGCCGCGGATCTCGAGACGCTCCGCACGCCCGTCTATTTCGGCTTCGACCGCGCCGAACTGTGGGCAGAGGCGACGGACCTGCTGCGCGAGAAGCTGGACGTACTGCGCCGCTGGCCGGACGCGCGCCTCTGCATCGCCGGCCACGCGGACACCAACGGCCCCGAGGACTACAACACCCGGCTGGCCATGCAGCGCGCCATCGCCGTGCGCCGCTTCCTGGTGCAGGAGGGCTTCGAGGACGTCCGCTTCCCCGTCACCAGCTTCTCGGAGCTGCACCCGGTCGACACCGGCAACACCGTCGCCGCCCACGCCCGCAACCGCCGCGTCGAGTTCAGGGTGATCGAGAGCGGCGCGCCGCTGGAAGAAGACCCCGCCTGGGTGCGCGCCGCCTGCGGATGGTGAGATTCGGGCTTGGGCGTGGGACCTCGGGCTTGGGGCTTGGGGCTTGGGGCTTGGGGCTTGGGGCTTGGGGCTTGGGCTTGGGGCGTGGGGCGTGGGGCGTGGGGCGTGGGGCGTAGCTTGGGGCCCCTACTCCCACCGCAGCGCGGATCCGGAAGCGAAGCCCGAAAGCCGACGCGCGTAGGGAAGCCCGCAACCTGACGCCCAAGCCCCACGCCCCAAGCCCCAAGCCCCAATCAGAGGATCGCGCGCTCCGAGTACTGCGCCCACTGGTTGGGCGTCTCCCAGATGCGCACGAACAGCAGTGCCTCCCCCATCGGCCCCGGCATGCGCCGCTTGAGCTCGTCCCAGACGTAGCGCGCCTGGTTCTCCGCCGACGGCTCGAGCTCGTCGAAGGGCGGCAGCTCGTTCAGGTTCTGGTGGTCCAGTTCGTCGGTCAGCGCGCGCAGGTGCCGCTTCACCTCGACGAAGTCGAACGCCATGCCGCCCGCGCCCACGTCCTCGGTGACCAGCGCGATCTCCACCTCGTAGCGGTGGCCGTGCAGGTTCTCGCACTTGCCCTTGTAGTTGCGCAGCGCGTGCGCGCTGTCGTAGTGCGATTTCACGCAGACGGTATACATGCTCAGGCCCTCCGTACGGCCACGTTGCTGACTGCCACGGACGCCGGTCGCTCCAGCGCCCACACGATCGCCTCCGCCACCGCCGCCGCGTCCAGCATCGCGTCCGCGGGCGGCAGGTCCGTGTAGCGATCGCGGTCCACTTCCTCCCACAGGCTGGTCGCCGTCGCCGACGGCTCGACCAGCGTGCAGCGCACGCCCGTGCCGCGCGTCTCCGCGTCCAGCACCTCGTGCAGCCCGCGCAGCCCGAACTTGCTGGCCGAGTACGCCGCGTTGCCCGGCAGCGCGATGCGACCGGCGACGCTGCCCACCCAGCACAGGTGCCCGGCCCCGCGCTCGACCATGCCCGGCAGCCACGCGCGTGCCAGCAGGAACGCCGCGCGCAGGTTCGCCCCGATCATGCGGTCGAAGTCGGCCACCGCCGTCTCGACCAGCGGCGCCAGCGCGAACGCGCCCGCCGCGTGCACCAGCGCATCCGGCGCCTCGCCCCACCGCTCGTGCGCGTGATCGGCGAGGGCCCGGACACCCTGCTGGGTGGAGACGTCGGCGGCAAAGGTGGTCACGCCCGCGTCGCGCGCCAGCGCGCCCAGGTCCTCCGCCCCGCGCGCCACGGCCAGCACGTCCGCACCCCGTTCAGCCAGCGCCCGCGCCGCCGCCGCGCCGATGCCGCGCGAACCGCCCGTCACCACCACGCGCATGCCGTCCAGCGACATCAGCCGACGATGCTGTTCATCGTGCACAGCCGCAGGAACTCCTCACGCGTGGCCATCTCGTCCATGAACACGCCCCGCATCGCGCTGGTCATGGTCTTGGAGTTCTGCTTCTCCACGCCGCGCATCATCATGCACAGGTGGTACGCCTCGATGATCACGCCCACGCCCTGCGGCTCCAGCACGTCCCACAGCGCCTGCGCGATCTGGTCCGTCAGCCGCTCCTGCACCTGCAGCCGCCGCGCGAACACCTCGACGATGCGCGGCACCTTGCTGAGCCCGACGATCCTGCCGTTCGGGATGTAGGCGACGTGCACCTTGCCGAAGAAGGGCAGCATGTGGTGCTCGCACATCGAGTACATCTCGATGTCCTTGACGATGACCATGTTGTGGTGGTCCTCGTCGAACAGCGCGTCGCCGATCGCGTCCTCCACCGACACGCCGTAGCCGCGCGTCAGCCAGCGCAGACTCTTCGCGACCCGCTCCGGCGTCTTGAGCAGCCCTTCACGCTGCGGGTCCTCCCCCAGCGCCGCCAGCTGCTCGCGCACCAGCTCCGCGAACGCCGTCTCGTCGAACGCCTCCCCCTCCGGCACCGGACCCTCCGTCACCGGATGCGTCGGCGCGCCCTGCCCCAGTTCGCTCTTCATCTGCCCTCGTACTCCACGTAGTTGCGCGGCGTCTCCCACAGCGTCAGCCGCACCAGCTCCACACCCGCCGGCATCGCGTCCACCAGCCGCTCCCAGATCGCGACGACCAGGTTCTCCGTGGTCGGATTGCGACCCTCCATCCACGGCACGTCCAGGTTCAGGTTGCCGTGGTCGACATCCGCGACGACGCGCGCCTCCACCAGCTCCTTCAGGTCCTTCAGATCGAAGACGAACCCCGTCTCCGCATCGATCGGCCCCTCCGCCGTCACGTCCAGCTCGTAGTTGTGCCCGTGCCAGTTCGGGTTCGCGCACAGCCCGAACGTCTCCCGGTTGCGTGACTCGCTCCAGCCCTGGACGCCCAGCCGGTGCGCCGCCGAGAAATGCACACGCCGCGTCACGCGCACGCGCGGCGGGCTGGCCGATGAAGAAGAGTCGGTCGATGACATCGGGTATCGGTTACGGGCTACGGGCTACGGGCTACGGGCTACGGGCTACGGGCTACGGGCGGAAGGTCCGTCCGCAGACTCCGCGGTGCAAGGTAACCGCGGTTGCCGCAGTGCCGCAGTTGCCGCAGTTGCCGCAGTTGCCGCAGTTGCCGCAGTTGCCGCAGTTGCCGCAGTTGCCAAAAAAAAGGCCGGCCCGCGTTTCCGCCAGGCCGGCCCTGCTTGCGCACCGAAGGTGTTTTTGAAGCCCAGTCGAGTAACAACTGGTGGCCTGTCCGCACGTTCCGCCTTCCCCTCGCGGGGCATGACGTCCGGCGCGAAAGCCGGCCCCTTCAAACGTAGTGTCGGCTCAAAAAGAAGGCCTCCGACACGCAAGCGGCTCGTCCGATGTTCGCCCACCGACGGACACCCGTCGAGCCGGACTCGAAGCTAGTGGAAACTCCGTGCCGCTTCAAGGCTTGCGGCACCTGCCCGCTGGTTCGTTCGAGAGGGCTGCCGTTGGTGGTGCCGCGCCGCAACATACCCCGGGGCCGGAGCAGGGGAGGGAGAATGCTGCCGTGCTAAGCCGGCCCGAGAAGGATCGAGCTATTGGTCTGCGGCACACCCTGGCAGCGCCGGCGATCGCTGCCTATCCCGAGCGATCCATCTCCTCCCGAGCAGAAAGAATGACCTTCAGGAGTTGCTTCGCCTCCTCCCGTTGGGCTCCTATACGTGTCGAGTACTCCCAATCCTGTAGCGCGTGCGCAACCTCGTTGAGCGCGTTACCGAGAAGTTCGAGTTCTTCGCGTGTAAAGGTCACGGTCACCGCTCCACTGTGGATCTCATGCACTATCATGCAATTACCTCAGTGCGTCGGAATAGGCCCGTCCCTCTCGCGGTCTAAACGCCGTACCTAGGTCAGGCAGGCGTGCACGATGTCGATCGTTTCATTGGCTCGCGGCTCAAAGACGCTGTCCGGCCAACCGAGTTGCCCTCCTCTAGCTCGAACTGATCTGTCCTCGCACGTCGCCGCCGCCGTCCTCGGGCGGGGCCATCGATGGCGAAGCAAGGAACCACCAGAGCAGGCACATGGGCACGATGTTCAGGCCAATCAATGCTTCGCCCGCCTGGAGCCTGACGGTTAGTGAGAGTGGTACAACGACGAACTCGACTCGAGCTGAACCGAAAGCCCACATGCCAGCAGCAGTTGCAACAACGGCTAGTCGTCGTTGCCGCGTCTCGGGAATCCTCCGTAATCCAGCGCGAACGACAAGAACTCCAGTGATGGCAAACAGCGTCGTCAGAACACCCCACGCGGCAAAGAGCACCTTCTCCAGCGCGGTTAGATGGTCCATCTGGGAGAAGATGGACCATCCGCTAAGGAAACCCGAGTGCAGTGCCGCGCCCGCTAGTAGGCCGTAGCAAATATACGGTCCCATCCTAGAGAGGCCAAACATATTGAAGAAATTTTCCGGAAATCCACCAAAGCATCAGCGCGAGAACCACCCATCCTAGCGGGATTGGGATGTAGAACAGCAGAGCCTGTTGGCGCAGCCGATTGCCTTCCTCCGTGTAAAGACCAGGATCGAAAAGGTCGTGAGGATTCCATTGCGGCCCAGCCGCGCCGGCGTCTGAACGTCGGTGGCGATCTGCCATTCGCTGCAAATCCCTGCTCTTTTTGCCAAAGTAGAAGAGCGGTGCCCCCATGATCACGATCCATACCCACTCCATCACTCAATCCACCGTAGCGACGGGATCGACAACCTCAATACCGATCCCACCCGGTATCCCAGTCGTGATTCCGAAGCCGTATGAGATCGAGAAGGCAGTAGGCACGATCCCCCCCTGCCCAACCGCTGTTGTCAGTTCCACCCCGATCCGTCTGGAGCCGATCTGAAAATGGACCGGCCGACTGCCTTCCGGCGCTTGCCTCAACCTGATGCTGCCGTAGCCACTTAACGCGATGCCGACTTCCGCTGAGGCCACGATACTGACAGGTGTAGTCAGTTCAGTCGAAGTGATGCTCTCTGTACCGAGAGCGAACTGAACGTGTCCGATCGTCGCTTCGGCTCCTCCCCCAAGGCGACCTACTGTTTGTTGCGCGAATTCAGCAACTGCATGACGTGTGGCGGAAACGCGGCGGCCCACGTACTCTTGAGCTACAGCCCACTTCTCACACCATGGGCGCGGAACGCAAAGCCCGAACGGATCCGTATACGCGGCCGGCGCATTCCCGCCGTAGCTGTACAGGTTCTGCCCGCCTGCATACCCGATCGGATCTTCCTGCGTGAAGCGGCCGGTCTGGCTGTCGTACCAGCGATTGCGGAAGAAGCTGAGGCTCCAGCTCGGGGTGCGGTCCTGGTCGAAGGACCAGCTGTCGCCGATGGCGCCGGAGTAGGGGACGGCCGCGGCCGCGCCGGTGGTGCAGACGCCGGCCCCGCCATCGTGCGTCGTGATCAGCCGGCCGCCGGACGTCACGAGGTAGCAGGGCTGCCCGATGTTGGCGGGCACGACGACCAGCGGCTGATCCACGCCCGGCCGCTGCACGAACTCCCACTCGCCGCTCGCCGGGATGTAGACGCTGCCGACGTTCGTGCCGTCATGGCTGAAGTACCGGTAGTCGTTCGCATCCAGATTCTCGATCGCGCTGCGGGAGCGGTACAGCCGGCCGAGGCCGTCGTAGCGGTACTGGACGTCGTTCAGGTCCGTGCTGTTGTGCGTATAGAGCCGCTGCGCTGCGTCGTAGAGATAGGGCACCGAGAGGGAGCTGTCGATGTAGTCGCGCAGCTCCAGGTTGCCGTTCTCGTCGTAGGTGAAGTCCGCGCCGTGGATGCCGGGCGGGCCCTGCGCCTTTTCCCGCAGGTAGAGTCGGTTGCTGAGCGTGCTCTCCGTGGAGCCCGACGTGCCGCCGTAGTAGTAGTCGAAGACGGTGGTGCCGCCCTGGTTCCGCTCCCAGGCCCGGTTGCCGGAGCGGTCGTAGCCGTACTCGTTCACCACACCGTCCCAGTTGCTCACCGTGGCGTTGCCACGCGCGTCGTACTGCCAGCCGTTCGAGTACGAGGCGTTGCCGAAGGTGGTCCGGCTCATGGCCGTCGGCCGGCCCACGTCGTCGTACGCGGTGAAGCTGTCCAGGTGCTGCGGTTCGGGGAAGCCGAAGCGGTTAACGAGCACGCTGCTCAGCAGGCCGTCCGCACGGTAGCTGTACGTCGCCCGCATGTTGCCGGACATCGCGGTTCCGGATCAGGCGGGATGATCGCCGTGGATCGTCGCACCGCTTAACGTGTTTCGAACCAATCCTTCCACCTACGATGCCTGGCGATCTTGGGCACCCGTCTTGATAAATCCTCGGCTACCTGATGCTTGAACCGGCGAATCGCAGCAAGAAATTCACTCAACTCTGCGCACGCCTCCTTGGATTCACCCACTTGGGCGCAAACAACCTCTCCCCGACGATGCAGCCGCAAGCTAAGCCCGGTGCCGGGAAGTGGGTACTCCACATCCGTCGCGTCCCTCAGACTGTGGAGTGCGGCGCTGCCTAGTACCGCGATGTGCAGCAGTGGAAGGGCCAAGGACGACGAACCGTCGCTCAATCCAAAAAGATCCGTTCCGTTGACACATAGACGAACCGGCGTCAGAAGGTAGGTCTGCTGGAGAGCACCGTCGGATGCTGAGAAGAGATCGTCTTTCAGCGCCGTTACCTCGGCATCATCGAGAACGAACTCGATATCGACGCTCATCGCGGCCCCGACACTGGATAGGCTGTGATGACTTCTCCACCTTCGGTGGCAACTATCCTCAGCCAAGACGCACTGTTTCCAGCGGCGTCGGCGCGGCTCGCTGCACGGCAGAGGGAAGCAGTGCGTGTGGCATCGACCCTCGACGATTCAGGGACGAGCAGACGCGGAACGCCGCGCGCCCGCCGCCGCACCGACTGGGGGGTCGGAACTCCGGAGCGGGTTGGTCCGGGTACGCTGGGGCGCCCGGACGGCGGCGTCAAGAGCGGCAGCCAGGGGGGAAAAACGAAGCGGCCGCCCTAAGGCGGCCGCTCGTTTCTGCTACGGCGCTCTCCCCGAGTTTCCCGTTCGCCGCAGCAGGTCCTTCTGGCCGGGAGGTAGGAGCAGGTCCCGGTCCACACCTGGCACGGGAGGTCTAACCACCCTCACCACAACGAGTTAATGGAAAAGCGCGACCGGGCCACACCCCCGATTTCCGCCACCTTTTTTCCCGCTTTCCTCACATTTGTTCGGCCCCCGACAACGGGAGGCCCCGGATCGCCGGCAAGAGAGAGAGAGAGAGCGCCTCCGAACCGTACCGACCCGAACGCCCCAAGCCCCAAGCCCCACGCCCCAAGCCCAAGCCTAGAGCCTAGAGCCTAGAGCCTAGAGCCTAGAGCCTAGAGCCTAGAGCCTAGAGCCTAGAGCCTAGAGCCCAGAGCCCAGAGCCCAGAGTCCAGAGCCTAGAGCCTAGAGCCTAAAGCCTAAAGCCTTAGCCCCGAACTGCCCGCAACCGCGCCAGGTTCATCAGATCCGCCGCCACCGCATCGTCATCCTTGGGCGTCTCGAGCAGCTTCGGCACATCGCGGAAGCGCGGGTCGGTGAGCAGCGGCCGGAACCCGTCGTCGCCCAGGGTCCCCTCCCCGATGTGCGCGTGGCGGTCGCGCCGCGCGTTGAAGGGGGTGGCTGAGTCGTTGAGGTGGAACAGCCGCACGCGCTCCAGGCCCAGCAGCCTGTCCAGCCGCTCGACCACGCCCTCCCAGTCGCCGCGGATGTCGTGGCCGGACGCCCAGAGGTGGCAGGTATCCAAGCAGACGCCGGTGCGGTCGCCGTGCGGCGAGCCCATCGCCTCGATGATGCGGGCCAGCTCCTCGAAGCTGTGGCCGAGCGAGTGGCCGGTGCCGGCGGTGCCCTCGAGCAGCACGGTCGGCGCGCCCTCGACCGCGTCCAGCGCGCGCGCGATCGCCTCCCCGTTCTGCAGCATGCCGCGCTCGCGGTTGGCGTCGGTCGCGTTGCCGGGGTGCGTGACCACGTATTCGATGCCGAGCCGCGCGCAGCGCTCGAGCTCCGCGGTGAACGACGCCAGCGACCGCTCGAACAACGCCGGGTCGGGGCTGGCGAGGTTGATGAGGTAGGAGTCGTGGGCGGCGGCGGCCTCGATGCCGTGGGCGATGCGCTCGTTGCGGAAGCGCTCGACCGTCTCGTCGTCGATGGCGGGCTCGGCCCAGCGGCTGGCCATCTTGGTGAACAGCTGCATGTAGCGCGCGCCCAGCGCCGCGGCGCGGCCGGGCGCGTTCTGCACGCCGCCCGCGCTGGAGACGTGTGCGCCCAGCTCGTCGCGCGCGGAGCGTGCCTCCTCGCGCCCGCGCGCGCTATCCTTGCGTGCGCTCTGGCGCGACGCGTCCCTGCTATCGGATACGGTCATGATCCATCCCTGGCACGATGTCCCCTGCGGCAAGGAGCCGCCCGGGGAATGCTACGTCTACGTCGAAATCGCGCGCGGCAGCCGCAACAAGTACGAACTGGACAAGGAACTCGGCCTGCTGCGGCTGGACCGGCTGCTGTACTCCGCGGTGCACTACCCCGGCGACTACGGCTTCATTCCGCGCACCTTCGCCGAGGACGATGACCCGCTGGACGTCCTCGCGCTGACGACGGTGCCGACGTTCCCCGGCTGCCTGATCGCGATCCGCCCGATCGGCGTCTTCGAGATGCGGGACGGCGGCAAGCTGGACGCCAAGATCCTCGCGGTGCCGCTGCGCGACCCGCTCTACGAGGAGTACACCGACCTCTCCGACGTGCAGCCGCACTTCCTGCGGGAGGTGGAGCACTTCTTCGAGATCTACAAGGACCTGGAGGGCGGGCGCGTGGAGGTGAAGGGCTGGTCCGGCCGCGAGCGCGCCGAGCGGCTCATCACCGAGGCGATGAGCCGCTACGACGAGCGCTTCAGCGATCGGCCTTCGCGGTAGACTCCCAGGGGAACGTGCCGTCCACCGGCTCGCGACCGAAGTGGCCGTACGCGGACGTGGGTGTGTAGATCGGCCGCAGCAGGTCCAGCCCCTCGATGATGCCGCGCGGGCTCAGGTCGAACGTCCGGCCGATCCAGGCGATGATGTCGTCGTCCGACTCCTTGCCCGTGCCGAACGTCTCGACCGCCATGGCCAGCGGCTTCGCCACGCCGATCGCGTAGGCCAGCTGGATCTCGCAGCGCTCCGCGCGACCCGACGCGACCACGTTCTTGGCGACCCAGCGCGCGGCGTACGCGGCCGAGCGGTCCACCTTCGACGGGTCCTTGCCGCTGAACGCGCCGCCGCCGTGGCGCGCCATGCCGCCGTACGTGTCGACGATGATCTTGCGGCCGGTCAGACCGGTGTCGGTGGCGGGCCCGCCCTCGACGAACGAGCCGCTCGGGTTGGCCAGCACCTTGTCCTGCCAGCCCTCCCCGAGGAACTCGTCGGGGATGACGGCCGGGATGGCACGCTCGACCAGCAGCTCCTTGATCTGGCCGGGCGTGACGCCCTCGTCGTGCTGCGTGGAGACCAGCACGTTCTCGATGCGCGACGGCTTGCCGTTCCGGTAGCGCAGCGAGACCTGGCTCTTCGCGTCCGGCCGCAGCCACGTGACCTCGCCTTCGTGGCGCATGCGCGCCAGCTCGCGGGTCAGCCCGTGCGCCCACTCGATCGGCGCGGGCATCAGCTCGCGCGTCTCGTCGGAGGCGTAGCCGAACATCATGCCCTGGTCGCCGGCGCCCTGCTCCTTCTTCTCGACCTTGTCGTCGACCGCCTTGCCGATCTCCGACGACTGTTCGTGCACGCGCACGTCGATGACGAGCCCGTTGTCCGCGTCGAAGCGGGGGTCCCAGCCGCCTGCGTAGCCGATGTCGCGGATGCACTGACGCGCGATCTCGCGCAGCTCGTCCTCGCTGCGCTTGGCCCCGTCCTTGTGGCGCACTTCCCCGGCGATGCAGACGAACTTCTCGGTCACGAGCGTCTCTACCGCGACGCGGGCATCCGGGTCGTCGCTCAGGTAGGCATCGAGAATGCTGTCGCTGATGCGGTCGGCCACCTTGTCCGGGTGGCCCTCGGATACGGACTCGCTCGTGAAGATCTGGCTGAACGACATGACGTCCTCTCTGGAAACGAAAAAACCCGCGCCGATCGGATCGGCAGCGGGCGCTGGCGCTTTAGTGCGTTGTTTAGCGAGGGGCACAAGCTGCCGATCAAATCCCTCGGCCCGCCGGAGCGGACGGCCACGAACGTACCCGGGGCCGCGGCGGCCGTCAAGGATTTCGAGCGTTTGGCGCGGGCGGACGCCGCCACTACCTTGCCGGCCATGGTGACCATCTACGGACCCACCGACGATCCGGAACCGCTCGCGCCCGTCTCGGACCTGGCCGGCACGCCGGTCGTGGACGTCGAGGAGGAGGCGATCGGCGCGGTCTTCGGCGCACTGGCCGAGGTCGACAGCGGCCTGATCCGCTATCTGGACGTGGCGCTGGACCACGCGCCCAAGCACGTGCTGGTGCCGATCGGCCACGCGCGCGTGGATCGTGCCGATGCGGGCGCGCGCGTGCGGCTGCGCGCGGCCACGCAGCAGGACCTTGCCGCGGTGCCGACGTACCAGCCGGAGGAGGACGGCGTCGACGAGCCGTTCGAGCGCGAGGTGCTGAACGCGATGGGCCGGCTGTTCTACGGCGAACGCTACTACGCGCACCCCGCCTACGACCACAGCGGCCTGTACGCCGGGGAGCACCCCATCGCCCGCACGGACGGCGACGAGGAGGCGGTGCCCGGGACGGGCGGCCTGGTCGCGCTGCGGCGGCTGACCGGCTACCGCGTGGCCGACGGCGTGCCGGACGTGCGCGGGTGGACCGTCACGGCCGGCGACGGCACGGAGGTCGGCCGCATCGAGGACCTGATCGTGGACGTCAAGGCGGAGACGGTGCGCTACGTCGAGATCGCGCGCGAGGGCGACGAGCAGGCGGCGCTGCTGCCCGTCGGCTACGTACGCCTGGACAAGCGGCGCAAGGCGGCCGACCTGCCCGTGCTCACGCCGCGCGACGTGGACGACCTGCGCTTCCACGACCCCGACGCGCCCGTGCTGCGCGAGACCGAGGACCGCATCAAGGACGTGCTCGAGGAACTGCTGTCCGGCTCGCGCCGCTTCGATCGCGCCGACTTCAAGAACGCCTGAACCCTACCCGATCCATGAATCTGGTGCTGTCCCTGGCCTGCGACGACGCGCGCGTGCGTCCCGACGGCAAGCTCGACCTGAGTGGCATCTTCAACGAACTGTCCGCGCCCGGTTTCCCCGCCGCGCACGAGAAGATGACCGTGGTCTTCGTGATGGAGTGGCCGCACGACGCGTCGGGGACCATCCAGTTGCGTGCGGACCTGGTCGACGACGACGACCAGAAGGTGCTGACGATCCAGGGGCACACCGAGGTGCAGCCCCGGCCGGCCGGCCACGCGCCCGCGCAGACACGGCTGATCATGCCGATCGACAAGGTCGTCTTCCCGCACGCGGGTCGCTACACCTTCCAGCTGCGCGCCGGCGACCACACCGTCCGCGCATTCTCGCTGTTCGTCGGAGAACGGAAGAACCCGCAGGACGATCGGGGGTAGTCAGCACGGCCCCGCCTCCGGGCGGACGACCCGACCCCGAGCCGCAGGACCATGGAGATCATCGAAGCGACGCACGGCCCGAGCGAAGGCTCGACCCGCACCGACCTGGTGCGCTTCATGGCCGCGCTCAGCGAGCCGAACCGCTACCAGATCGTCGAGCTGCTGTCCGGTGACCGCAGCGATCTGACCTGCGGCGCCATCGGCAGCGCGCTCGGCATCTCGCCCTCCCTGCTGTCCCACCACTTGTCGATCCTGGAAGCGGCCGGCATCGTGGAGCGTCGCAAGAACGGACTGTGGACGCTGAACCGGCTGCGCCGTGACGTGCTGGAGCGCCACATCCGAACGCTCGAGCGCCTGGTCTCCTAGGGGCGGCGCCGGGCGACCACTCCTGCCGGAGGTCGCATGTTCCTGGTGCCCACCCAGCTCGGCCGTAGCAGCATCCACGGTATCGGCGTCTTCGCCACCAACGACATCCCCGCCGGTACCAAGGTCTGGGAATTCACGGAAGGCGTCGACTGGCGCATCAGCGTCGACGATTTCGACCGCTTCCCCGAGCCCTTCCTCAGCCAGCTCCGCCACTGGTGCTACAAGGAGCCGGAGGGCGACTACATCCTGTGCGGCGACAACGCCAAGTTCATGAACCACTCCGAATCGCCCAACTGCGACGACAACGGCACCAGCTGGACGATCACCAATCGCGACATCGCCGCCGGTGAGGAGCTGACCTGCGACTACCGCGAGTTCGACGCCGACTGGCAGAACGACCCGCTGCACGGCGGCTGACGCCGCGGGAAGGCGGCCTGCGGCCGCGGGAAGGCGCGCTGCGCGCGCGGGGAGGCTGCGCGGGGAGGTGCGCTTCACGCACGGGGAGGCGGCCTGCGGCCCCGGGAACCCCGAACCGGCCGCACCCCCGCCGTTCCCGCGAGCGTTAGCGAGCCTCCCCGCGAGCGTTAGCGAGCCTCCCCGCGAGCGCCAGCGAGCCTCCCCGCGAGCGCCAGCGAGCCTCCCCGCGAGCGCCAGCGAGCCTCCCCGCGAGCGCCAGCGAGCCGTTCAACGGATCCCCGGCTCCGTCATCGGCCTCGGGTCCAGCACATCGTCCAGCCGCTCGTCGGGCAGCACCTTCTTCTCGCGCGCGACCTGGCGCGCGGTCTTGCCTTGCTTGAACGCGGTCTTGGCGATGTCGGCCGCGGCGTCGTAGCCGATCTGCGGCGCGAGCGCGGTGGCCAGCGACAGGTTGCCCTCGAGCAGTTCGGTGCAGCGCTCGCGGTTCGCCTCGATGCCGTCGACGCACTTGTCGGCCAGCACGTTCGACGCATTGGCCAGCAGCGCGACCGACTGCAGCAGTGCATAGGCCATGACCGGCATCATCACGTTCAGCTCGAAGTAGCTGCCGGTTCCGCCGAACGTGATCGTCGCGTGGTTCCCCATCACCTGCGCGGACACCATCGACACGGCCTCCGGCACGACCGGGTTCACCTTGCCCGGCATGATGCTGGACCCGGGCTGGATCGCCGGCAGCGTGATCTCGGCGATGCCTGAGCGCGGGCCCATCGCCATCAGGCGCAGGTCGTTGACGATCTTGAACAGGCCGACGGCCAGCGCGTTCAGCGCGCCGTGCGCGGCGACGATCACGTCGCGCGTGGCCTGCCGCTCGAAGTGGTCCTCCGCCTCGCGGAACGCGATGCCGGTGGACTCGCCCAGTCTCCCGATCACCCTGCCGGCGAACTCGGGATGCGTGTTGATGCCGGTGCCGACCGCGGTGCCGCCGATCGGCAGCTCGGCCAGCTCCTGCTGCGCGCGGCGCACGCGCTCGACCGCGTGCGCGATCTGGCTGGCGTAGCCGCCGAACTCCTGGCCCAGCCGCACCGGCGTCGCATCCATGAGGTGCGTGCGGCCGCTCTTGACCACGTCGTCGAACTCGCTGGCCTTCGCGCGCAGCGACGACTCGAGCCGCTCGAGCGCGGGCAGCAGGTCCCGTTCGATGGCGACGCACGCCGCCACCTGCATGGCCGTCGGAATCACGTCATTGGACGACTGGCCGTAGTTGACGTGGTCGTTCGGATGCACGCGCTTCGCACCCGCATTCCCGCCGATGAGCTGCGCCGCCCGGTTCGCGATCACCTCGTTGGCGTTCATGTTGGTCGAGGTGCCGCTGCCCGTCTGAAAGATGTCGACCACGAAGTGGCGGTCGTGCGCGCCCTCGATCACCTCGTCCGCCGCGGCGACGATCGCATCGCGCAGCTCGTCCTCGATCAGCCCCAGCTCCGCGTTGCTCTCCGCCGCCGCCTTCTTGATCTCGCCCAGCGCGGCGATGAAATGCCGCGGAAAGCGCAGGTCGCTGATCGGGAAGTTCTCGACCGCCCGCTGCGTCTGCGCGCCCCACAGCGCGTCGGCCGGCACCTTCATCTCGCCCAGCGAGTCCTTCTCTATGCGATGTTCCATGTCCCTATCGAAGTGCGAAGTGCGAAGTGCGGAGTGCCCCGGCCCACGGCCCGCAAACTCCGCCGTCGCCCCCTCAACGTCAATCCGATCGCGCCCCATCCCCCATCCCCCATCCCCCATCCCCGCATTCCGCACTCCGGCCGTTCGTTCAGGACTTCGGCGGTCGGGATGGCCGCACCTCGATGCGGCTGGGCAGGGTGCGGTCCGGCGTCGCGAGCAGGTCGAGCACGATGCGGCCGATGTCCTCCGGCTGGATCTTCCAGTCGCCTTCACCGAAGCCGTGCGTGGCGACGCTGCCGGGCATGATGTAGCTGACGCGGATGCCGTCGTGCCGCACGTCCTGCATGAGCGCCTCGCTGAAGCCGACCAGGCCGAACTTGCTGGCGCTGTAGGCCGCGCCGCCGGGGAAGGCGTTCTTGCCTGCCAGGCTGGCGATGTTGATGACCCAGCCGCCATCGCCCCCCTTCAGGTGCGGGATCGCGTGGTGCGTCAGGTAGAACACGCCGTCCAGGTTGGTGTGCAGCACCGTGTCCCACTGCTCGACGCTCATCTCGGCCACGCTGGCGAAGATGCCGAGGCCCGCGTTGTTGACCAGGATTTCCAGCCCGTCGAACGCGTCCACGGTCTGCTGCACCAGCCGCTCGCACTGCGCCGCGTCGCTCACGTCGGTCACGAAGCCGCGCGCAGACTCGCCGATCTCCCGCTGCGCCTGCTCCACGTCCTGCTCCGTGCGCGCCGCGAAGGCGACGCGCGCGCCGTTCTCCACCAGCGCCTCCACGATCGCACGACCGATGCCCTTGGTCCCGCCCGTTACCAGTGCCACCTTGCCGCCGAGGTCCACCTGCGCCTCCTTTGCTGCTGATTCGCTGTCCCGTTTCGCTCGCCCTGCTCATCCGACATGTCCGACACCGACGCTCGAAGCCTGAAGCCCGAAGCCGGCACGGCCCGCGTAGCCCTGGTCACGGGCGGCGCGCATCGTCTCGGCCGCGCGTTCTCGCTCGCGCTCGCACGCGCCGGCCTGGACGTGGTGGTCAACTTCCATTCCTCCGAGGCCGAGGCGGAGTGCACGGTCGCCGATATCGAGGCGATGGGTCGCCGCGCCTTTTCGTATCGTGCCGACGTTTCCGTCGAGCCCGACGTGGTCCGGCTGCTCGCAGCCTGCGAGAGCACGTATGGCCGACTGGACGTGCTCGTGAACAGCGCGTCCCTGTTCGAATCGGCGCCGCTGGAGAGCATCACCGGCGCCGACTGGGACCGCGTGCTGGACACCAACCTGAAGGGGCCCTTCCTCTGCTCGCGCGAGGCCGCACCGTTGCTGAGACGCACGAGCGGGTTGATCGTCAACATCGCCGACCTGTCGGCGTTGCAGCCCTGGCCGAGCTACGCGCATCACAGCGTTTCCAAGGCCGGGCTGGTCCACCTGACCCGCGTGCTGGCGCGCGCGCTCGCGCCGGACGTGCGCGTCAACTGCGTCGCGCCGGGAACGGTGCTGCCGCCGGGGGAGTATGTGGATGCGACCGGCGGCGCGAGGGCGCTGCCCGAGAGCGATCCGCAGGGCGAGCGCACCGTGCTCGGTCGCGCAGGATCGCCGGAAGACGCGACGCGGGCCCTGCTGTACTTCCTGGATTCGCCCTGGGTGACGGGCGAGGTCGCGGTGGTGGACGGGGGCCGGATGCTGATGTGAGGTGGACGTGGGTGTGAAGCGAAGGAAGCGCGTGCGACGCCGCGCGCTGCTGCTGCTGCCGCTGCTGGCTGCGCTGCTGATCGCGCCGCTGGTCTTCCTGCTCGCCAATCGCCCCGACTGCGAAGCCGACGACTGCGCCTCGGTCGAGGCGCTGCGCGACTATCGGCCGCCCGAAGCGTCGCAGGTCTACGCGGCCGACGGCACGCTGATCGCCCGCCTCTCGCCCCAGCGTCGCGTCGTGGTCGACCTGGACGAGATGCCGGACATCCTCAAGGACGGCATGGTCGCGGTGGAGGATCGCCGCTTCTACGAGCACGGCGGCGTGGACTACCGCGGCGTGGCGCGCGCCGCCTGGCGCGACCTGGTCTCGCTCTCGTTCCGGGAGGGCTTCAGCACCATCACCATGCAGCTGGCGCGCAACGTCTTCCCCGAGGCGCTGCCGCGAGCCAAGCAGCTGCGCCGCAAGGCGTGGGAGGTCATCCTCGCCTACCGAATCGAGGGCTCGTTCAGCAAGGACGAGATCCTCGGGCTCTACCTGAACCAGATCTACCTGGGCGACGGGCTGTACGGCGTCGAGGCCGCCGCGCAGGGTTACTTCGGCAAGTCGGTCGACCGGCTGAGCGTCCCGGAGGCGGCGCTGCTGATCGCGCTGCCCAAGAACCCCGAAGGCTACAACCCGCGCCGCAACCCGCTGGACGCGGTGCAGCGCCGCAACCTGGTCCTGGCCGTGATGGCCCGCGAGGGCGTGATCGATCCGACGCGGCTGGACCAGTACCAGGCGACGCCGATCCGGTTGGCACCCGTGGTCGAGACCGGCGCGAGCGCGCCCTACTTCGTGGCCGCGGTGCGACGCGAGCTGCGCGAGCGCTTCGGGGAGGACGCACCCATCCTGGGACTGCGCGTGCACACCGGGCTCGCACCCGAGGTCCAGCGCGCCGCGCAGCGCGCGCTGGACGAGCAGATCTCCCGCATCGAGTCCGGCGCCTACGGCCGCTACACGCACGACCGGCCGGATGGCAGCCTCGAGCCCGCGCAGGGGGATGGCTCGCCGTTCCTGCAGGGCATGGTGGTGTCGATGGACCCGCTCGACGGCACCGTGCGCGCGGTCATCGGCGGCCGCGACTTCCGCCACTCGCAGTACGACCGCGCGCTGCAGGCGCGCCGTCAGCCCGGCTCCGCCTTCAAGCCGATCGTCTACGCCGCTGCGCTGGACGCCGGCATGTCACTCGCCACGCGCGTGGACGTTTCGGACGTCGAGATGCGCAACGGCGGTGGCGCGTGGCGGCCGTCGGATCACGTGGCCGACAGCCTGGCAACGCTGCCGGCGCGCGAGGCGCTCGCGCAGTCGTCCAACAGCGCGGCCGTCCGGGTCGGACAGTGGGTGGGCACGGACCGGGTGATCTCCACCGCGCGCTCGCTCGGGCTGTCCACGCCGATCCCTCCGTACCCGTCCATCTTCCTGGGCGCGGCCGAGGTCGTGCCCGTGGAGCTGGTGGCGGCCTACGCCGCCTTCGCCAACGGCGGCCGCCGCGTCGAGCCGCGCTTCATCCTGCGCGTCGAGGACGCGGAGGGCCGCGTGATCTGGAGCGCGCCGCCTCGCTCGACCCGCGCGATGGATCCCGGCGTGGCGTACCTCACGCTGAGCGCGATGGAGGACGTGGTGGACCGCGGCACCGGGCGCGCCGTGCGCGATGCGGGCTTCTGGTACCCGGCCGCGGGCAAGACCGGCACCACCAACGACAACCACGACGCCTGGTTCGTCGGTGCCACCCCCGACCTGGTCACCGGCGTGTGGCTCGGCTTCGACCGTCCACGCCGCATCGTCGGCAACGCGGGCGGCGGCGCACTCGCCGCGCCGGTCTGGGGCCACATGATGCGCCGCGTCTACGAGGAGCGGCCCATGCCCGCCGGCTGGCTGCCGCCCGCGAACGTGCGCACCATCGCCATCGACGTGGAGACCGGCGGCATCGCCACCGGCAACTGCCCCACCGAGCACGTGCGCGTCGAGCACTTCCTGCCCGGCACCGAGCCCGTCCAGTTCTGCCCGCTCCACGAGGAGGGCGGCGTCGGCCGCTTCTTCGAGCGGCTCTGGCGGGGGGTGACGAAGAACCTGTGACTGCGGCGACTGCTACGGGAACTACAGCAACTACGGCAACTACAGCAACTACGGGAATTGCGGGAGGCCGGGTTACGGCGGTTGCCGCAGTTGCCGCCGTTGCCGCCGTTGCAGCATGGCCTGACGCCGGAGGCGTCAGGCCATGCTGTCCGACGGCTCCAGCTTCATCGTGCGGGCTTCCTCGACCGACTCGGTGTTCGCGGCCAGCCAGTGCTCCGCGTCCAGCGCGGCCATGCAGCCGGTGCCCGCGGCCGTGACGGCCTGACGGTAGCGCGCGTCGATCACGTCGCCGGCGCCGAACACGCCCGGCACGCTGGTGCGTGTGGAGCCGGGCTCGACCCAAACGTAGCCGCCGTCGGTCAGCCGCAGCGCATCGCCGAGGAATGCGGTGTTCGGCGTGTGCCCGATCGCCAGGAACATCCCACTGGCCTCGAGCACCTTGCGCTCGCCCGACTCCACGTGCTCGAGCTCGACGCCTTCCACGAAGTCGTCCCCGACCACGTCGGTCACCTCGTGGTTCCACTCCACGCGGATCTTCGGGTTCGACAGCGCGCGCTCCTGCATGATCTTGGACGCGCGCAGCTCGTGGCGCCGGTGCACGATGGTCACGTCGCTCGCGAAGCGCGACAGCCACGACGCCTCCTCCATGGCCGAGTCGCCGCCGCCCACCACCACCAGCGGCTTGTCGCGGAACGCGGGCAATGCACCGTCGCATACGGCGCAGGCGCTCACGCCGCCGCCCGACCGCCGCAACCGCTGCTCGTTCTCCAGACCCAGCCAGTTCGCGCGCGCACCGGTGGCGATGATCACCGTGCGCGCGCACACCTCCCGCCCCTCACTGCTCCACAGCCGCAGCGGGTGCGACGAGAAGTCCACGCGCTCGATGTCCTCCGTGCGGATACGCGTGCCGAACCGCTCCGCCTGCTCCCGCATCTCCTGCATCAGCGTCTGACCGTCCACGCCCTTGGAGAAGCCCGGGAAATTCTCGACCTCCGTGGTCCACATCAGCTGACCGCCGGGGATCATGTCGGACGAACCGGCGCCCTCGAACACGAGCGGATCCAGCTCCGCACGCGCTGCATAGATCGCCGCGGTCCAGCCCGCGGGGCCGGATCCGATGATGACCACCTGTTCGATCGTGTGATTGTCCATCGCTGCTGCGGTACTCCGGTGGGGCGGCGGTAGCCCGCGCAGGGCTCGCCCCGCCGCGGGTCGGCTGTCGTGCGCGATCCGCACCTCTCGCCCGAGAGTGTGGCGGAAATCCAACGCTACCAATGCTCGCCGGCCAAGATAGGTTCCGGCCAAGGGCGCGGAAACCCCGCCTTGACACCGTCCCGCGCGCTCCCCCCTTTGCGGACGCCGCACACGGCAAGGCTCCTGCACCCTGCTGGCGCTGGAATGGCTGGCGAGCAGGCGAGGGCCGGTTTATCTTCGGGTTTGCCACGGAGGATTCTTGCCCGACTCTCTCTCCCGCAGTCCATCCCAGGCGCAGATCGAGGAACTGGTCGGCTCGCTCACCGGCATCGCGTCGGCGCGGGCGGTGGTGACCAGCGACGGTCGCGTGATCGAACTGCACGTGCTGGCGACGACGTCGCTGCATCCGAAGCAGGTCGTGCGCAATGTCGAGTCGGCGCTCAATGCCGGACTCGGCGTCGAAGTGGATCGCCGCGTGATCAGCGTGGCGCAGGTGGAGGGGGCCGAGCGCCCGCGTGGGGGGCAGTCCGGCGAGGAGTCGGTCTCCGGCGACGAGCCGGAGGTCGACATCGGCCGGTTCGTCTTCATGGGTTTCGAGGCGACGCGTCCCGGCTCTCGTCGTGCCCGCTGCGCGGTGACGCTGGGGCTGGGCGACGACCGCTTCCATGGCGCAGGTGAGGGTCCGGACACGCTGCAGGGCCGTGCGGAAGCGGCGGCCCGGGCGGTGGTGCAGGCCGTGGCGAATGCGTCCGGAGAGGACCTGATCGGGCTCGAGGGAGCGCGGGTGATCGAGACGGACGGCCGCCGCTACGTGGTGGTGGCCGCCCATCTCGTCAACCGCCGGCCGGCTCTGGAGCTGTCGGGCGCCGCGGTGCTCGACCGGTCTCCGGAGGAGGCGGCGATCCTGGCCACCCTGCAGGCGACCAATCGCTGGAGCAGGACGCAGGAGCGTTAGGCGGACGTATCGTTTCCACAGCTTGTCGATGACTGCGAGGGCTGCTCTCGCGCCGTGATCCTGCGGCGCCGGGGCGCGCTCGCCCGTTCCACCCGCGAGCCGCGACGATGGCGGGACCGACGATGACGACGGAGCAGGACGCAGCAGCGGGTGGCCCGGTGGAGCGGCTGGCCCGTTGCGTCCAGGCGGAGCTGGACGCGCCGCTGCGCGTGCTCGCCGATGCCTGCCTGAACGACGCCGATCGGCTCGGTCCGGAGCTGGCCGGCGCGCTGGGCACCGTGGTCGACTACATCCGCAATCTGGACGACCGCCTCGCGGATATCGGCGCGGAGCCCGGTCGCGGCCCGGGGCCGCGGCTGACCATGGCGCTGGCGTCGGAGCTCTCCTTCATCGCGCGACACCTGGACGCGCCGCTGCCCGGGCAGACCGTGCAGCGGCTCCAGCCGCGCGTGCGTCGCGCCGCCCGCCTCGCCACGCTCTGGCTGACCCCGTACGCGGAGCGCGGGCCCACCACGACCACCGCCGGCCCCGGCGTCGACAGCGTGGCCGCCTGGTCGGAGCAGCGGGCGCTGGAGGACGAGGCGTTCGAAGACGACCGGCACGTGGCACCCGAGGCGGGCTCCGTGACCGGGGAGCCGGTCGCGCCCATCGAACCGACGGAACCCCGTGCAGAGGCCCCCTCCGGCGCCGCGGCCGAGCGTGGCCCCGCACCGGCCGGGGATACGGCCGGCGAGAGCGACGCCGGCATCGAGCCGACCGAGGATGCGGCGGCCGCCGTGCTGCTGGTGCGGCAACGCATCGAGGAGCTGCGCGAGCGTGCGGAGCTGCTGGAGAGCGGCGCACGGCTGCAGGACCGCTACTGGCGCTTTGCGACCCACGAGCTGCGCAACGCCGCGCACGCGCTCGTGCTGGCGGTCGAGCGGGTCGCGACGACCGAGGCGGGTGCCGCGCCCTGGCTCCAGCCGATGATGCGCGCGGCCGAGGCGGTGGTCGCCCGCTCCGAGGAAGCCCTGGACGACCGGCGTGTCAGCCGAGGCGTGCTGGACGTGCACCCCCGCTCGATCGACCTGGTCGAGGCCGCGCTCTCGGCGCTGGAGCACGCGCGACCGATGGCGGTGCGCTCCGATGTGCGGCTGGTCGCGGAGCGGCTGCCGGTCGGTCAGCCGGTTTGGGCAACGGCGGACCCCGTCCGCGTCCAGCAGATCCTGACGAACCTGCTGCGCAACGCCATCCGGGCCACGCCGCCCGGCGGCTTCGTCATCGCCGAGGCGGGGCACACCAATGGCGAAACGTCGATCGTGGTCTCGGACAGCGGGTCCGGCGTCGAGCCCGACGCGGCCGCGACGCTGTTCTCGATCGACCAGGAGGAACGCCCGTCCGTGGGCTTCGGCATCGGCCTCCCGCTCAGCCGCCACCTGGCCCGCCTGATGGGTGGCGAACTGGAACTGCTGCCCCACCGACCCGGACTGGGCGGCCGCTTCCGTCTGCGACTCCCGCGCGGCAGCGAATGACGGATCCGCTCTCCGGACCCGACCTGACGGCCCGCCGCCGCGACCGCGTCGTCGCAGCGCTGGAGCGTCTGGACGGCGTCGTCGCCGCCAACGTCGAATTCGACCGGCACGGCTCGGTCGAGCGCGTGCGCGTAGCCGCGATGCCCGGCGTCTCCGAGCAGCACCTGCGCCAACGACTGCACGCGCGCCTGCACGAGGTGGACGTCACCATCGCGGACCAGACACTGCTCGTCGCATGGATGGGCGCGACGCCCCAGGCGCGGGAGCCGGGTGGCGCGAGCCGGCCGGAGTCGGCGACGCAGCCCCCGGCAGATCGCTCGCCCGCGATCGGCGCAGCGGGATTCGCGGAGGGCGCCGCCACCGCGACCGCGAGGGCCAGCGTCGCGCCGGCCGCCGCCCCGGCAGCAGCCGCGGCCGCTCCACCGATGGGATCCGCGGCCGCACGCACGGAACACGAACCGGCCCCGCCGCCCCCCTGGCACGGCCGCTTCCTCGTGCTCGACGGCGTCGACGTGGACCGCCGCGACGGCCGCGTCGCCTGCACCGTCCGCCTGACCCGCCTCGGGGAGGCGTTCAGCTGCACCGTCGAGGAGATCGACTCGCCGGCCGGCCGGGCCCGCAGCGCCGCACGCGCCACACTGCGCGCCGCAGAACGCGCCGGGGAGGGCGTCGGCCTCGCCCTCGAAGGCGTCGTCATCCACGACTTCTTCGGCCGCCAGTACGTGGCCGTCTTCGTCGAGGCCACGGCCAACCGCCGCTTCGCCTCCCTCTCCGGCATCCTCGCCGTCGACCAGTCCCTCGAACACGCCGCCTGCCTCGCCATCCTCCGCGCCGTCGAACGCTGGGTCGCGTGGTAGGCGCGAAAAAGCGGCCCGCCCAAAGGGCGAGCCGCAATCGCTCGTAGCCGGTAGCTGGTAGCCGGCTACTCCTTCCAGCCGTGCAGGATCCGCTCGATGTCCTCCTTGTGCGTCGTCTCGTCCGAGACCAGATCCTCCAGGTCCACCTTGAGTCCCAGCTCGCCCGCCGCCTCGGCCTGCTCGATCCGCCGCGTGTAGCGCTCGATCGTGTCCTTCTCCGCCTTCAGCGACGCCTCCAGCATGGCCCGATTGTCCTTCGGCAGCTCCACGGGCGCGGGCTCCGTGGTCGGCGTGCCGCCCAGCGCCACGATCTTCTGCGCCAGGAACTGCGCATGCCCCAGCTCGTCCGTGATCTCCGACTGGAAGAACTCGCCCAGCTCCAGCCGCGCCACGCCGTGCACCATCTTGGAATACAGCAGGTAGCTGATCACGGCCTGGTACTCGTGCGCCAGGTCCTCGTTCAGCCCGTCGATCAGCGCCTTGCGTGCCTTGTCGTCCGCCATTCGTGAGCCTCCCTCACCCTCGTGGTTCGCGTTGCACGCTAATAATAACGATTATTGATAAGCGGACAAGGGGCCGGGCCGCACCGGCGGGATCAGCCGGTGGGCTTGCCGATGAACCGCTCGACCTCCTCGACCACGCGACGCGGCGCGACGGGCTTGGCGAGGTAGCCGTCGCAGCCGACCTCGATGGCCTTCTGCCGGTCGTCGTCCAGGGCGTGTGCGGTGACGGCGACGATGGGGATGTCGCGCGTGCGTTCGTCGTTCTTGATGCGGCGGGTCGCCTCCCAGCCGTCGATCTTGGGCAGGGACACGTCCATCAGGATGAGGTCGGGCATGTCCTCGGCGGCGCGGGACACGCCCTCCTCGCCGTCGCGTGCCTCGATGACCCTGTATCCGACATGGTCGAGGATGGTGCGGTAGACGATGAGGTTGTCCTCGTTGTCCTCGACCAGCAGAACCGTCTTGGCTCCCGTCATTCTCCGTTCTCTCGTGGGGGTCGGAGCGCGTGGTACACGAACCGTGCCGCTTCGCCGGCTTCAGCCGGAGGCGCCGACGGGTTCGTTCTCCTCGCGCTCCTTGAAGACCTTGAGGTTGGTCGAGTGCCCCGGGTTGATGCGCGCGGACGGGTCGATGTGGTGCACCGCGTAGTTGACCGCGATGGCCGCCTCTCCGAAGCCGGTGGCGATCAGTTCGAGCTTGCCGTCGTAGTGGGCGATGTCGCCCGCGGCGAAGACGCCCGGGATGTTGGTGTCCATGTGCGGCCCGACCTTGATGGTGTTGCGCTGGAGTTCGAGCCCCCAGCCGGCGATGGGTCCGAGGTCGGGCTTGAAGCCGATGAGCGCGAGGACGGAGTCGACGTCGAGCCGCGTGTCCTCGTCGCTGCGGTTGTCGTAGATGGTGACGCCCTGGACGGTATCCTCGCCGTGGATCTGCCTCACCTCGTGATGGAGCGTGAGCTCGATCTCGCCGCGTTCGACGGCCTCGTGCAGCTGACGCATGGACTCCGCGTGTGCGCGGAACCCTTCGCGGCGGTGGATCAGCACAAGGCGGCGGGTGCGCTCCTTGAGGCCGAGCGCCCAGTCGACGGCGGAGTCGCCGCCGCCCACGATGAGGACGGAGCGGTCGTCGTAGGCGGCCGGATCCCGGACGTGATAGGACACGCCGCGGCCGAGCAGTTCGTTGTAGCCGGGGCAGCCGAGTTCGCGGGGGCAGAAGGCGCCCTTGCCGCCGGCGATGACCACGGCGCCGGTGCGCAGTTCGGCCTTGTCGGTTGTGATGGTGAAGCTGCCGTCGTCGTGGCGGACGAGGTCCTGCACCTGCTCCTCGAGCCGCACCTCGGGCCCGAACTGCGTTCCCTGCTCGATCAGCTCCCTGGCCAGGTCCTTGGCGAGGATGCGGGGGAATCCGCCGACGTCGTAGATGTACTTCTCGGGGTAGAGCGCCATCAGCTGGCCGCCCAGTTCGGGCAGCGAGTCGACGATGCGGCAGCTGACGCCGCGCATGCCCCCGTAGAAGGCGGCAAAGAGCCCGGTCGGCCCGCCGCCGATGATCGTGATGTCCTTGTAGTCCTCGCTCACCGCGTCCGTCGTCCTGCTCGGAAAATGCGCACTCGCGGCGCCTGCGGCGGCCGCACCAGCGAGGGGATGCTAGACGCGAAAGCCGTGCGAACGCAAGCGATCACGCTGTGCTGCGCCCGTTGTAAAGGCGCGACGCGCGGTAGCGGCCGAGGCCGCGCACGATCAGCATCTTGGCGAGCAGCGCGAGCGGCACGGCGATGAGCAGTCCGACGAAGCCGAAGAAGAAGCTGCCCAGCGCCAGCGCCAGGATCACGACGACGGGATGCAGTCCCACCGATCCGCCGACGATGCGCGGTCCGATCACGGTGCCGTCCAGCGCCTGTACGACGACGAAGACGAGGGCGACCTTGCCCAGCGAGGCCAGGATCGAGCCGCTCAGCAACGCGATGATGACGGCGGGGATCAGACTGACGATCAGACCGAGGTACGGCACCAGATTGAATACGCCGGCGACGACGCCGACCACGGCCGGGTACGGGAAGCCCAGGATCCACAGGCCCACGCCCGTCAGCACGCCGACGGTCGCGGCGGCCAGCAGCTGGCCGCGCAGGTAGCGGGACAGCAGGTCGTCGTACTCGCGGGCGAAGCTGCCCCAGCGCGGCCGCTTCTCGGGCGGCACCAGGTCGGACGTGCGCTGGACCAATCCGTCCCAGTCGCGCAGCAGATAGAAGGTCAGCACCGGCGTCAGCACGATGTAGCCGAGCAGGCTGAGCACGAAGCCGATGCCGCGCCCGACACCCACCACCGCCTCCCACAGGTTGCCCGCGATCTGCTCCTGCCGCTGCTGCACGAAGGCCATGATGCGGTCGGCGTCCAGCGTGGCCAGGGGCTCCAGCAGCCGCTGCTCGTCGATGAACGGCAGGTCGACGCCGAACAGGTTGTCGCGGTTGGCCTCCGTCCAAGCCTGCAGCCGCCGCAGCGCGCCCGGCGCCTCCTGGATCAGCTCCGCGACCTGTGCGGCCAGCGCGGGCACGCCCAGCACGATGGCCAGCGCCAGCAGCGCGAAGACGGGCAGCGCGAGCAGCACGATGGCCAGCCCGCGCGGCACGCGCAGCGCCACCAGGCGGTCGACCAGCGGGTCCAGCACGTAGGCCAGCACCAGCGCCAGCACGAAGGGCGCGAGCAGGCTGCCGGTGACCTCCAGCGCCCACAGCGTGACCACGAGCAGGCCGGCGATCAGGACCAGCGTGACCGGGCGTTCGCGTGCGTACGGCGCGCCCAGCACCAGCAGCACCAGGAACGCGACCAGCGGCGACAGCACGGGCAGCGCGGCGTAGAGCAGCAGCCCGAACGCCAGCAGGAACGCCACCACGTAGAGCGGCCTCCATTCCGCCGGCAGCGGCGAACGACCCTCGTGCATGTGCTACCTCAGTCCGATCAGGGGGAAGCGTCCGGCCGCGGGCTCAGACGCAGACCGGCTTCCCGCAGAACCCCGCGGGCGTTGTCGTAGGTGATACGCTCCAGCGCCTGGTCCATCGTCAGCCACTCGCAGGCGGAGATGCCTTCGTCGACGGCGGGCGTCACCTGCTCCGTGGGCGCGACGAACAGGAAGAAGTGGCAGTACTTGTGGACCTGCACCTCACCATCCTGGAAGTACCAGTCGATGGTCGGCAGGGCGGAGAACGGCTCGTCCACGAGGAGGCCGGTCTCCTCGGCGATCTCTCGCCGCGCTGCCTCAAGCGCCGATTCCTCTCCTTCCACGTGCCCCTTGGGCAGGCCCCAGTGGCCGTACGGATCGCGGATCACCAGATAGCGGTCCCTCCCACCGCCGCGCCAGACGACCACGCCGCCCGCGCTGGTTTCGCGGCGCCGGTGCCGCGCGCCGGCGCCCCCCGTGCGGGACCCCGTGCCCGCGGCGTCCGGCGCACCGCCGCGTGCGCCCCCGTCGCCGCTGGCCGAGCGGGTCAAGCGTCGTCCCCGACCAGGGTCTGGGCGATCTGCACCGCATTGGTCGCGGCGCCCTTGCGCAGGTTGTCCGCCACGACCCACAGGTGCAGTGTGCGCGGCCGGTCGGGGTCCGCGCGGACGCGGCCGACCAGCACCTCGTCGCGGCCCGCCGCGTCGCGCGGCATGGGCAGCTGCCCGCCGGCCATCACCTCGACGCCCGCCATGGCGTGCAGCGCCTCGAGCGCGGAGTCGGGAGACAGGTCCTCCAGCGTTTCCACCGTGACGGCGATGGAGTGACCCACCTCCACGGGCACGCGCACGCAGGTCGCGGCCACAGGCAGTTCGGAGAGCCCCATGATCTTCCGGGTCTCCGCGCGCATCTTCCGCTCCTCCTCGGTCCAGCCCGAGTCGTACATCGGACCGATCGACGGAATCGCGTTGCCCTCGATCGGGCCCGGGAACGCACCCGTCGGCTGACGCCCGGCCCGCTCGGCCTCCAGCGCATCCATGCCCTTCTGTCCGGCGCCCGAGACCGACTGCAGCGTGGTCACCAGCACGCGTTCCAGGCCGGCCGCGCGTCGCAGTGCCTCCAGCGCGACCACCAGCTGAATGGTCGAGCAGTTGGGATTGGCGATGATGTCGCGCGGCCGGCGCGCCACCGCCTCCCCGTTCACCTCCGGCACGACCAGGGGCACGTCGGGGTCCATGCGCCAGGCCGACGAGTTGTCGATCACGACGGCCCCCTCGGCCGCGGCGGCCTCCGCCCATTCCCGGCTCCGGCCCGCGCCGGCCGAGAACAGCGCGAAGCGGCAGCCGTCGAACACGCCGCGCTCCGGCACGCGCACCGTCCAGTCGCGATCGGCGAAGCGGACCGTGCTGCCGGCGGACCGCTCCGACGCCAGCGGCACCAGCTCGTCCACGGGCAGCCGCCGCTCCTCCAGCACCTGCAGCATGGTGCGGCCCACGGCGCCGGTGGCGCCCAGCACGGCCACCTTCATGCCGCCTCGTCCAGCCGGAAGGCCGCGTGCAGCGCCTGCACCGCGCCCGCGACGGCGCCCTCTTCCACGAGCAGCGAGATCGAGATCGCGGACGTGCTCAGCCCGTGCACCTCGACCCCCGCCTCCATGAGGGTGCGATAGGCCTGTGCGTAGACGCCCGGCCTGCCCGTCATCCCGGAGCCGATCAGCGAAACGCGCGCGAGCGAGCCCTGCTCCCTCGGCTCTGCGCCGCCCTCCTCGGCCACGATCGGATCGATCACGCGACGCGCGCCGTCCAGCTGCGCCTCGCGCACCGTCACCTGCAACTGACGGCGACCGTCGCTCTCCTCCGCCTGCATCACCATGTCCACGCTCACGCCGGCATCCGCCAGCGCGGTCAGCACCCGCGACGTCGCAGCCATGCCGCCCGGCAGGCCGCCCAGCACCAGGCGCGCGTAGCCGCCGTCCGTCGCAATGCCCGTCAGTGCCAGATCCTCCATCCCCTGCTCCTTGCGCGTGATCAGCGTGCCTCGGTCCCCGTCGTGCCGGAACGACGAGCGGACCCGCAGCGCCACGCCGTAGCGCGCGCCCATCTCGACCGCGCGCGCGTGCATGACCTGGGCGCCGGCATTCGCCAGCTCCAGCATCTCCTGGTAGTCGACCACCTCGATTCGGCGCGCACCTTCCACCTTGCGCGGGTCGGCCGTGTAGATCCCGTCCACGTCGGTGAAGATCTCGCACACGTCCGCCCGCAGCGCCGCCGCCAGCGCGACCGCCGTCGTGTCCGAGCCGCCACGGCCCAGCGTGGTCACCTCGCGCGCCGTGCTCACACCCTGGAACCCGGCCACGATCACCACGCGTCCCGCGTCCAGTTCCGCGCGCACGCGGTCCGCCCTCACCTCGCGGATGCGCGCACCCGTATGCGCCTCGTCGGTGATGATCGCCGCCTGCGAGCCGGTCATGCTCACGGCGGATGCGCCGGCATCGCAGATCGCCATGGCCAGCAGCGCCATAGAGATGCGTTCTCCGGCCGTGAGCAGCATGTCCAGCTCGCGCGGGTGCGCGGCGGGTCGTTCCGTGACCTGACCGGCCAGCGCGAGAAGCTCGTCGGTCGTATGGCCCATCGCCGAGACGACGGCCACGACGTCGTGGCCCGAGCGCCGCGTTGCCGCGACCCGCTCGGCCACTGTCCGGATGCGCTCCGGCGACCCGACGGACGTGCCGCCGTACTTCTGGACGATGAGGCTCACGCCGCGCCGCTCATGCAAGAGGCGCGCACTGCCGCGGCGGCCGGGTCAGAAGACCTGGAGGTTTATGTAGCGCCGCGGGTTGCGCATGATGTCGGCAACCAGCGCCTGCAGGGCGAGGTTGCTCTCGACCAGTTCGGCGTAGAGGGCGGTGTCCTGTACCAGCATGCCCAGCGTGCCCTCCCCGGCCTCCACGCTGGCCATGATGCGGTTCAGCGAGCCGAATGCGCTGTCGGCGGAGACGGTCGTGCTGCGCAGTTCGGAGGACATCGCCAGCAGCTCCACGCTGAGCGAGTCCAGCTGTGCGGTGGCGCTGGAGACGTTGCCGATGATCTCGCCGATCTCGCCGCCCGCTGTGGCGCCCTCGACCTGGCGGACCAGGTCGCGGATCGCGACCGCGGTCTCGTTGATGGTGCCGGAGGTCTGCTCCAGGCTCGCGGTCAGATTGTCCAGCGAGCCGGACTGGCGCGTGACCAGGCCGGTCAGCTGCGCACTGACGTCCTCGATGTTCTCGATGGCGCGCTGGATGTTCAGAGCCGTCTCCTCGGTGAACGCCTCCTCGACCCGCTCGGTCAGCACGGCCAGGTTCTCGGCGATGCGGTCCGCGACAGCGGTCAGGCGACTGATGTCGGGCAGCGAGTAGCCCGGCAGGACCTGCGGATCGGGCGCCTCGGCGTAGTCGTACTGCGGCCAGCGGTTGCGCGGGTAGATCTCGGCCTGCCAGTCGCCGAACAGGGACTCCGGCGAGAGCAGCACGACGGGATCGGGCGGCAGCGGCACCTCGCGGTCGATGGTCATGGTGACGATCACGCCGCCGCCGCCGCGCTCCAGGTCGATGGCCTCGACCCGGCCGATGCCCACGCCGCGCAGCTTCACGTTGCTGCCTTCCAGCAGCTGGCCGATCTCCAGGAAGCGCGCCTGCACCTCCATCTTCTCCTCCCCCAGGCGCGCGCCCTTCAGCCACACGGTGCCGAAGAAGACCACGGCGATGCCGAGCAGGATCACCGACCCGACCACCACCTCCGTCGAGCGCCTCACGACGCCACCCCGCCCGCTCCTCCGCTCACGCCGCCTCCTGCGCCAGGTCCGGCCTGCCCTCGACGAATGCCTTGACCACCATGTCGTCGGTGGCCCGTATCTCCTCGGGCGTGCCGACCATGCGGATGCGGCCCTCGTGCAGCATGCCGATCCGGTCGCCCACCCGGTACGCGCTGGTCATGTCGTGCGTGATCACCACGCTGGTCACGCCCAGTTCCCGCTTCAGCTTCAGGATCAGCTCGTCGATGACCGCGGTTGTCACCGGATCCAGCCCGGTGGTCGGCTCGTCGTACAGCAGGTACTTCGGCCGCGTCGCGATGGCGCGCGCCACGCCGGCCCGCTTGCGCTGGCCGCCCGACAATTCGGCCGGCAGGCGCGGCCCGTAGCCGTCCAGGTTCACCACGCGCAGCGACTCCTCGACGCGCTCGTCGATCTGCTCCAGCGTCATGTTCGTGCGCTTGAGTCCCATGGCCACATTGTCGGCGATCGTCATCGAATCGAAAAGGGCGGCGAACTGGAACACGTAGCCGACGTCGCGCCGCAGCTCGTACAGCTCCTCGCGCGGCAGCTCGCCGACCACCTTGCCGTCCACGATGGCGCGCCCCTGCTCCGGCTTGAGCAGGCCGACCACGGTCTTGAGCAGCACGCTCTTGCCCGCGCCGGACGCGCCGATGACCACCATCGTTTCCCCCTCGACGACCTCGAGGTCGAGGCCGGCCAGGATGACCTTGGGACCGAACGCCTTGTGCACGTTCTCGAGTCGGATGCTCATAGCAGCGCCACCGCCCAGAACGCGTCCAGCACCAGGATCAGCATGCTGCTGACCACGACGGCGCGCGTGGTCGCGCGGCCGACGCCCTCCGCGCCGCCCCGCGTGGTGAAGCCGAAGAAGCAGCCGACCGCCGTGACGGCCAGGCCGAACGACGCCGCCTTGATCAGGGAGAACTGCACGTCGAACGGCACGAAGAACAGGCGCAGGCCGCGCACGAACTCCGGCGTGGACATGTCCAGCAGATTGATCGACGTGATCCAGCCGGCCGCGACGCCGATCGCGTCCGCGAACGCGACCACGATCGGGAACATCAGCACGCCCGCCAGGATGCGCGGCACGACCAGGTAGGCGGCCGGGTCGTACGCCAGCGTTTCCAGCGCGTCGATCTGCTCGGTCACCTTCATGGTGCCCAGCTCGGCCGCGATGTTGGCACCCACGCGGCCCGCCAGCGCCAGCCCGGTCAGCACGGGCCCCAGTTCCAGGATCATGGTCTTGCCGACCAGCGTGCCGACGAAGTACAGCGGCACGGCGCCGGTGAAGGTGTAGGACGCCTGCAGCGCCATGACGATGCCGGTGAACGCGGCGATGAACAGTGCGATGGGCAGGGACTGCACGCCGATGCGCGCCATCTGCGTGGCCAGCAGGCGGCCCCAGATGGCGGTATCGCGGGCTGCGCGGCCGGTCTGAGCGGCGAAGCTGCCGAACCGCCCGAACGACGCCACGGCATTCATCGCCGTCGCGCCCACCCACGCGACGGGTGCGGTCCAGCGGGCATTCATGGCGCCAACATAGGCCGGGGGGCCTGCCGTTTGCAACGAGAAGCGCCCGGACCACGCACCCTCCGATCCTCGTACCCTGCCGCATGCCGAAGCCGGAGCGAACCGAGCGCAGCCGCGCCCTGATCGGCGGGCTGATCATCCTCGGCCTGCTGGGCCTGGTCGTTCTGATCGTTTCGCTGGACGACCTCCTGCGCGGCCGCGAACAGCGCGTGCGCATCGTGGCCGCGCTGGAGGAGAGCGACGGCGTCGTGCCGGGGTCGCCCGTCTGGCTGGCGGGCCGCGCGGTGGGGGAGGTGGAGCTGGTGACGTTCGCGCCGCCGGAGCGACCGGGCCCGCACGCCGTGCTGGCCACGCTGTCCCTGCCCGCCGAGCATCTGGACATGGTGCGCACCGACAGCCGCGTGCGGCTGACCAGCCCGCGCCTGATGGGCAACCCGGTGGTCGAGGTGCTGCCCGGCAGCGCCGGCGCGCCCCATCTGGCCGCGGGCGACACGCTGCGCGAGAGTACGCGACCGGGCATGCTCGACAGCCTGTCGCTGCAGCGCGCCCGCGGCCTGATCGGCGACGCCCGTGCCGTGGGCCGGAACCTGAAGGTGGTCGACAGCCTCTTCGCACGGCGGGCGCCCGCCCTGGACCAGGTGCGGCAGCGCATGCAGCTGGCCGCCGCCGAGATGGACCGCCTCTCGCTCCAGCTCGAGCAGGGACCTCTCGCCCGCCTCGGGGAAGCGCGCGTGCAGGAGCGGATCGAGCGAATCCGCCAGGAGTTGGGCACGGTGGCCGCCGGGCTGCAGCGCTACGGCGCGGGCGAGCTGGGCGCGGGTGTGGACTCGCTGATGACCCGCGCGGGCACGCTGGCCGCAAGCCTGGACACCATCCAGGCGCTGGCCGACGAACCGCGCGGCGTGCTCGGACGCATGGCGGCGGACAGCGCGCTGGCCGTGCAGATCCGGCGCACGCAGGCGCAGCTGGACTCGCTGCTCGCGGAGACGCGGGCCAACCCGCTCCGCTACTTCTTCTAGCGTCCGTTCTTCCTGCGCTCGTGCGCGTGCAGCGTCAGCCCGACCTCACCCGGCGGCCCGGGCGCGTCCGCCGCGGCCCGGACGTCCACCGTCACCCGTTGCGCGGCCAGGCGGGCGTCCCGCAGCACGACCTCCACGTCGATGCCGAGAGCCTCGCTCTGGATGCGCGTGCGGATCTGCTTGCCCGGCCGCCGCGCCGGTGGCTCCGGATTGCGGAACAGCGTCATGGTGGACTGGCGACCGCTCTCCAGCGACCGCGTCACCTTGACGTGCGACAGCCAGTCGGGCGAGTAGCTGATCTCGTACTCACAGCCGTGCTGATCGACGCCGTGCCCATCCCGATTGTGCCGTCCCATGCTCGCCCTCCGCTCCGCTGGAGACCCGCCTCGATGCTAACGGCTGCGCAGCGCCGTCGCGAGCGGCCGCCGACGCCTTTCGAACAGCCTCTGTCACGGTGCTGGCAGGATTCTTGACCGCGCCGGGAACCACGCGTAGACTGGTCGCATTCCACACAGTGCGAACCCTACCCGTCGGGCAGGCCACGCCTGATCCGACTCACCCGGCTCCGACTTCAATACCCTCCGGACCGCAGGACCGGCCGACAGTGCGAGCGCCGGGGCCATCCCCTACCAAGAGTACACGTACGGAGATCCTTTCGTGGATATCGCCGAACTGAAGAGCAAATCGATCGCGGAGCTGCACGAGATGGCCGAGGAGCTGAACATCTCCAACTACTCGGGCCTCCGTAAGCAGGACCTGATCTTTCGTATAGAGCAGAATCTGCTGGACAGCGACGTCGTCCTGCGGGGCGAGGGCGTGCTGGAGATCCTGCCTGAGGGCTACGGCTTCCTCCGCTCGCAGGACTGGAACTACCTGTACGGGCCGGACGACATCTACGTCAGCCCGTCGCAGATCAAGCGCTTCGACCTGCGCACCGGTGACACGGTGCTGGGCCAGGTTCGTCCGCCCAAGGACGGCGAGCGCTACCTCGCCCTGCTCAAGGTCGAGCAGGTCAATGGTGACGAGCCGGACAAGGCCAAGCACCGCATCGCGTTCGACAACCTGCGCCCTCGCTACCCCGAGAACCGCCTCCGCCTCGAGAACGAGAAGGGCGATCTCGCCATGCGGCTGCTCGACCTGATGACGCCGATCGGCAAGGGGCAACGCGGGCTGATCGTCTCGCCACCCAAGGCCGGCAAGACGACGATCCTCCAGAAGATCGCCAACTCGATCACGGAGAATCACCCCGAGGTGCACCTCATCGTGCTGCTCATCGACGAGCGGCCCGAGGAGGTGACGGACATGGAGGAGCACGTCGCCGCCGAGGTCATTTCCTCGACGTTCGACGAGCCGGCGGACCGCCACACGCAGGTCGCGGAGATGGTGCTCGAGAAGGCCAAGCGCCTGACCGAGGCCGGCAAGGACGTGGTCATCCTGCTCGACTCGATCACGCGTCTGGCGCGCGCGTACAACGTCACCGTGCCGCACTCGGGCAAGATCCTCTCGGGCGGCGTGGACGCGAACGCGCTGCACAAGCCGAAGCGCTTCTTCGGCGCCGCGCGCAACATCGACGAGGGCGGCTCACTGACCATCATCGCCACCGCGCTGATCGAGACCGGCTCGCGCATGGATGAGGTGATCTTCGAGGAGTTCAAGGGCACGGGTAACTCGGAGGTCGTGCTGGACCGGCACATCGCCGACAAGCGCATCTTCCCCGCGGTCGACATCAACCGGTCGAGCACCCGCAAGGAGGAGCTGCTGCTGGACGACTCCGAGCTCAACCGCATCTACCTGCTGCGCAACTTCCTGGGCGACATGCCGCCCGCCGAGGCGCTGGACTTCCTGCTCGAACGCATCAAGCGCACGAAGACCAACAAGGAATTCCTGGACTCGATGGCTCACGGCTGAACCAGGCGTGCGGCGTGGGGCGTGAGGCGTGGGTGGCCCGGTGGGTTCTGCTCGCCGGGCTTTTTCTTTCCCGCCCGCCCAATCCCCAATCCCCCTTCCCCAATCCCCAATCCCCAATCCCCAATCCCCAATCCCCGAGCCCGAAGCCCAAACCCAAGCCCCAAGCCCCAAGCCCCAAGCCCCGAGCGCAAAGAGCCCGGCAAGCCTCTTGCTCTTTCGGCCTTCCACTCAGGTAACCGGAGCGCACGGGAGGGAGACATGGTGGACAGGGGGACGGCGCGCAGGCATCGCTGGGCGGATATCGTGCTGATCGTGGCGTCGGTGTACGCCGTGCTCGCGGCGATGTGGTCGCCGCTCGAGCTTCTGTCTGGTGGGGGTGGCGGCGAGGTGCGCAGCAGTGAACTGCTCTGGGTGAGCTACGCGCTGGGCGGCGCGCTCGGACTGGCTGCGGTGTTCCTGGCGCGACGGTCGGCCGGGGTGGCCAAGGTGCTGGCGGGTCTGGGCGGCCTGGCCGTTCTGTCCGGTTTCCTTTCGCTGGGCGAGATCACGCTGCTCGCGCTGCTATCTCTCGGCCTGACCGGCGTGGCGATGCTGGTGTCCGCGCCGTTCGTCGGGCCGATGCCGTCTCCGGAGGAAGAGGGCAAGCGGCGCACGGCGGGCACGCCCGACCACTAGACGCGCGAACTGCCCTCCAGCTCCTGCCGTCCCTCGATCAGCAGCGCGAGCGTCGCCTGCTGAGCGGGGGACGGCCGGGCGGGCAGCGCGACCGGCAGCGCGGGCATGCTGGTCCGGTCGGGCAGGTGCAGCACGAGCGGTGGCGGGTCGTCATCGGCGTCGAGCGCGTTCTGGTGCGGCGCGGCCAGGCCGTTCCGGTCGATGCGCACCAGCCGTCCTTCCACCAGCGCGGCGAGTGCGGTTCCGTATTCCAGCCACTGCTCACGAGCGTCCGCACCTCCCGCGATATGCTGCACCAGATCGTCGTAGAGTGCGACGGCGCGTTCGAACGCTTCCGCGTCCCGTTCCCGCAGCGTGCGCAGGTAGGCTCGATAGGCCGCGCGCGGGTCCGCCAGCGCACCGTCCGCGAACGCCTCGGCCGTGCGCCGCTCGACCAGCTCGCGATCGCTCATTCGGCGCCGACGTCCGGCAGCCTGCGCACCCGGGCGCTGGTGTCCGCGCCGTCCGCGTCGCCGCCGTGCTCATGGTCCATGATGCCCGCGTGCTGGAACAGCTCGAGCAGCTCCTCGTCGCTGAGACCGTCCAGCGCATCGGCATCGCGCAGGCGCGCCGCAGGCACTTCGACCACCCGGTACGGCCGCTGATCGTTACGCGGGAAGAAGAGCAGCGTGCGGATGCCGGGATGCGGCTCGTGTTCACCGGCGCGGACCTCCCAGTGCTCGCCTAGCGCCTCGATGACTCGTGCCATGTCTCTCCTCCTGGTGGGTTCATCGCCGCGGCGGCACCGTCACGCTCGAGGTCCACGGCCTGCCGCACCGTCTCGGCGTGGATGTCGACGATGTGGTCGACGTGCGGCGCGTAGCCGCCGGACATGACCACCGCAACGGGAATACCGCGACTCGCGCAGCGGCGGAACACCGCGGCATCCCGCTCGGCGAGTCCGGCACGGCTGAGCGCGAGGCGGCCGAAGCGGTCGCCCTCGAACGGGTCCGCGCCGGCCAGGTAGACGGCCAGCTCGGGCGTGAACCGGTCCACGGCCCGGTCCAGCGCCGTCTCCAGCGCGGCCAGGTACTCGTCGTCACCGGTGCCGTCGGGCAGTGCCACATCCAGGTCGCCCGGCACCTTTTCGAACGGGTAGTTGCCCGCGCCGTGGATGGAAAGCGTGAAGACGTCGTCGTCGCCGTGGAAGATCGCGGCCGTGCCGTTGCCCTGATGCACGTCGCAGTCGAGCACGGCCACGCGTCGCACGTGCCCCTCCTGCTGGGCGACCCTGATCGCCACCGCCACGTCGTTGAAGACGCAGAACCCTTCCCCGCGGTCGGCGAAGGCGTGGTGCGTGCCGCCCGCCAGGTTCACGGCGACTCGCTCGGCGAGCGCCGCGCGGCAGGCCGCGATGGTGCCGCCGACGGACCGGCGCGAGCGCTCCACCATCTGCGGCGACCAGGGAAAGCCGAGGCGGCGGACCTCCGCGACCGTGAGTTCACCGGCGACCACTCGTCGCACGTAGCCGCCATCGTGTGCGAGCAGGAGCTGGTCGTCGCTGGCCGCGGGCGGCACCTCCAGCTCGGCGGGCGAGAGGATGCCCTGCTCCAGCACCCGCGCGCGCAGGCGCGAGTACTTCGCCATCGGGAAACGGTGCCCCTCCGGCAGCGGCAGCACGAACTGATCGCAGTAGTAGGCTCTCAAGGGCGGTGCGACTGTTGCACGACGATGCGCGGATCACGCACCCGGAACGGAGTCTCGATGCCGCAATCTCGGATCGCCATGCCACACCGGCAAATGAGCCGGCACGCCGTCGCGCTCGTGCCGCTGCTGCTCCTGGCCTGCGACGCGCCACCGCCGGGTGACGGCTCCGCGGACGCACCGGCCGTGCAGGAGCGCGGCGCCGCGGCCGACACGGCGCTGACCGATACGCTGATGATCGAGGGGCAGCCGCAGCCGATCCGCTACACGCACTGGTCGGCGCCGGCCGGCTACCCGCTGCGCTTCTCGACGCGGCTGCCCCAGCGGGTGCGCCCCGCGGATGAAGGGCAGGGCGCGCTGCGCTTCGAGTTCGACACGCAGAACGCCGACAGTGCGTTCCTGCGCGTCGTGGCGCTGCCGGAAGGAATCGACGAGCAACGGGCGCGCGGGCTGCTGCGCGCGGTCGGCACCGATTTCGGCGTCATCGGCAGCCAGGGTCTCGAGATCGACGAGGCGCCCGCGCCGCAGCAGTACGCGTGGTCGCTGCTGTCCTACCGGCTGCAGGGCGTGGTGCGCGACCGACCGGTGGACGGCATCCTCGCGCTGGGGCGCCACGACGGCCGCTACTTCCACGTCATGCAGCTCTTCCCGCCCGAGTACGCGGACGGCGTCGCACCGCGCTTCGACTACGTGCTGCGCCACTGGCGCTGGGCGGACGGATCGCCGCTGACCCGGCAGGTGCAGGTGCCGGAGGTGGTGGACGCCGATCCGACGCTGGACCCGACCTACACGCCGCCGGTGTCGCCGGAGCGCTGACTAGGTCGCGGGCGGCCAGCCGCGTACCAGGATCGGCGTCGGATCGATGCCGGACAGCGCGCCGAACTCCACGCCGCCGCCGCCCATGCGCGCGGCAGAGAAGGCGTCGGCCACGGGCGCCGGCGCGTGCCGCACCAGCAGCGACGCCTGCAGCGCGAGGGCCATGCGCTCGGTCAGCGCGCGTGCGTCCGCTTCCCGCGCACCGGCCAGGTCCCGCTCGAGTAGCGCGGTGAACCGGTCCAGCCGCGCGTCGGAGCCCGCGGCGAGCCGCACCTCGTCCAGGAACGCCGCCACCGCCGCGGGGGTGCGCTGCGCCGCGCGCAACACATCCAGGCACTGGATGTTGCCCGATCCTTCCCAGATCACGTTGACCGGAGAGTCCCGGTACAGCCGCGCCAGGGGGAAGCTTTCGACGTAGCCGTTGCCGCCCAGGCACTCCATCGCCTCGAACGCGACCGCGACGGCGCGGCGCGTGACCCAGTACTTCGCGACGGGCGTGGCCAGCCGCGCGAACAGCGCCTCCCGCTCGTCGTCGGCCTGGTCGAACGCGCGGGCCAGGCGCAGCGCGAGCGCGGTGGCCGCCTCGCTCTCCAGGCACAGGTCCGCCAGCACCGTGCGCATGAGCGGCTGGTCCGCCAGCCGGTCGCCGAACGCGCGCCGGTGCGTCGCATGATGCATGGCTTCCGCCAGCGCGCGGCGCAGCGAGGCGGCGCTGCCGAGCACGCAGTCCAGCCGCGTGTGCCGCACCATCTCGATGATGGTCGCCACGCCGCGCCCCTCCTCCCCCACCAGCCAGGCGTGCGCACCGTGGAACTCCGCCTCGGACGATGCGTTGGAGCGGTTGCCGAGCTTGTCCTTGAGCCGCACGAAGCGGATCGCGTTGACCGCGCCGTCCGGCGTGAAGCGCGGCAGCAGGAAGCACGACAGTCCGCCCGGCGCCTGCGCGAGCACGAGGAAAGCATCGCTCATCGGCGCCGAGCAGAACCACTTGTGACCGGTGATGCGGTACGGCTCCCCCGGCCCGCCGCGCCCGTCGGGTTCCGCGCGTGTGAGGTTGGCCCGCACGTCGCTGCCGCCCTGCCGCTCGGTCATCGCCATGCCGAACGTGCAGCCGGTCTTGCGCTCCGGCGGCAGGAACGCGGGGTCGTAGGACGTGGACAGCGCGCGCGGCTCCCACACGTGCGCCAGCTCCGGCTGCAGCCGCAGCGACGGCACCACTGCGAAGGTCATGGTGAGCGGGCAGCTCACCCCCTCCTCCACCTGGTGCCGCAGCATGAGCAGCGCGCCGCGCGCCACGTGCGCACCCGGTCGCGGCGACCGCCACGGCATCGCGTGCAGCTCCGCCTCGATGCCCAGCCGCATCATTTCGTGGTACGCCGGGTGGTACTCCACCACGTCCAGGCGGCGGCCATGCCGATCGTGCGTGTGCAGCACGGGCGGGTGCTCGTTGGCCAGCCGCCCCCATTCCAGCACCGCGCCGCTGCCGCAGCGCGCGCCGAAGGCATGCGCCGCCTCGTCGATCCAGCCGCCGCCCTCCCGCCGAACCGCCTCCCGCAGAGGAACGTCCGCCTCGTACGCGTCGTGGTCGCGGAGCGGCGGCGTCTGATTCAGCGAGGCGCCGATCGGATCGACGGGGGCGGTCATGGAGCTCCGGCCGCCTCCAGCAGCAGCGCCGTCAGCTCGTTCGGGGCGGAGCGCTCCGGCACGTGGTCCGCCTCCATCGTGCGCAGCGTCATGCCCAGGCGCTCGGCACGCCGTGCGTACGGCTCGAACGCGTCCGGCTGCCGCTCCGGCTGCTCGGTCAGGATGTACGTCGCCGGGACGGGCGGCAGCGGATGCACGAGCGTCAGCGTATCGGTCAGGGTGCGCAGCGGGTGCGGCGTGTCACGGGGGATCGGCCGATCCGGCGATGCCCAGCTGGCGGGCACCAGCCCGTCCACGGCGTTGGCGAACAGCCGCTCCCCCGTCGCGCCCATCACGTCGATCACGCTGCGCCCCGACTCGGGCAGGATCGCGTCGACGTAGACCACCCGTCGCAGCCGGTCGGGCACACGGTCCGCCGCACCGCTCACCACCACGCCGCCGTAGCTGTGCCCGACCAGCACCACGTCGTCCAGCCGCTCCCACAGGATGCGGTTCACCACGTCGGTCACGTGCGTGTCCAGCCCGATGTCGGCCGAGGCGAGGTGCTCGCGCTCACCGAGTCCGGTCAGGGTGACGCGCTCGACGCGGTGCCCGCGCGCGGTGAGCAGAGAATCGACGGTCCACCAGTCCCATCCGCCGCCCCACGCGCCGTGCACCAGCACGAACGTCGTGCGCGGCGCGTCGGCGGCGGGCGGTGCGGATGCGATTGCCGCCGCCGCTGCCACCGGCGCCGCAGGGCGCGCAGCAGCCGCCCGCGCCGCGGGGCGGGCCTCCGCCACCGGCTCCGCGGCCCCGGCGCACGTGGCGGCGACACCGACGCAGGCGAGGGCGATGAGCGCCAGGCGCCGCAACGCTAGTCCTCCAGCGTGAAGCCGACCTTGACCGTGACCTGCCAGTGCGCGATCGCGCCGTCCTCGATGTGGCCGCGGATCTCGCCCACCTCGAACCAGCGCATGTGGTGCACGGTGCGGCCCGCCTTCTCGATCGCCCGTCGCACCGCGTCCTCGACGCCCTCCGTGGAGGAGCCGGTGAGTTCGATCTTCTTGTAGACGTGGTCGCTCATCGGTCACTCTCCTGACGCTGGGATGTCGTGTCGGATTCGATTCCGTCTCCACGACACAGGATAGAACCGAGACGGGGTCGTGGCCATTCGCGCACGAAACCACCCACGGTGACGCCAAGCGAAAGGGGCGGCGCCGCATTGCGGCGCCGCCCCTCCCCGCGGAACGCGGAACCCGCCCGCCTAAACGTCCAGGTTCTTCACGTACTGCGCGTTCTCCTCGATGAACTTGCGGCGCGGCTCCACGTCGTCGCCCATCAGCGTGGAGAAGATCATGTCCGCCTCGACCGCGTCCTCCAGCGTGACCTTGAGGATGGTGCGCGTCTCGGGGTCCATGGTGGTCTTCCAGAGCTGGTCGGGGTTCATCTCGCCGAGACCCTTGTAGCGCTGGATGTTCACGCCGCGCGCGCTGCTGCTGCCGTCGCCGTTCGCCACGCCCATGCGGTTCAGGATCTGCTCGCGCTCCTTGTCGCTGTACGCGTAGTGCTCCTCCTTGCCCTTGGCCACGCGATACAGCGGCGGCTGCGCGATGTAGACCATGCCCTCCTCCACCAGCTGCCGCATGTGGCGGAAGAAGAAGGTGAGCAGCAGGGTGCGGATGTGCGCGCCGTCCACGTCGGCGTCGGTCATGATGATGACCTTGCCGTAGCGCGCGCCCTTGACGTCGAACTCGTCCTCACCGATGCCCGTGCCCAGCGCCGTGATGATGGTGCGGATCTCCTCGTTGGAGAGGATCTTGTCCAGCCGCGCCTTCTCCACGTTCAGGATCTTGCCGCGCAGCGGCAGGATCGCCTGATAGCTGCGGTCGCGCCCCTGCTTGGCCGAGCCGCCGGCGGAATCACCCTCGACCAGGTAGATCTCGCACACCGCGGGGTCCGTGATCGAGCAGTCCGCCAGCTTGCCGGGCAGCACGCTGCCCTCCAGCGCGCTCTTGCGACGCGTCAGGTCGCGCGCCTTGCGCGCGGCGATGCGTGCGTACGCCGCCTGCACCGCCTTGCCGATGATGGACTTGGCGACCGACGGGTTCTCCTCGAGGAAGGTCGACAGCTCGTCGTTCACGACCTGCTCGACCGCGCCGCGCACCTCGCTGTTGCCCAGCTTGGTCTTGGTCTGACCCTCGAACTGCGGCTCGCGCACCTTGATCGACAGCACGCAGGTCAGACCTTCGCGCACGTCGTCGCCCGACAGCGAGTCCAGCTCCTTCTTGAGCAGGTTGTTCTTGCGCGCGTAGTCGTTCAGCGTACGCGTGAGCGCGGCCTTGAAGCCCGTGAGGTGCGTGCCGCCCTCGTGCGTGTTGATGTTGTTGACGAAGGTGAACGTGCTCTCGTTGTAGCCGTCGTCGTACTGCATGGCGAGTTCGATCTCGGCTTCCTCGCGGCTCGCCTCGATGTAGACCGGCTCGGGGTGCAGCGGCTTGCGGCTGCCGCGCAGGTAGGCGACGAACTCCTTGATGCCGCCCTCGAAGTGGTACTCCTCGCGGCGCACGCCCTTGTCGGTGTCCGTGCGCTCGTCCACCAGGATGATGCGCAGACCCTTGTTCAGGAACGCCAGCTCGCGCAGCCGGTTGGACAGCGTGTCGAAGTTGTAGCGCAGCTCGCTGAAGATCTGGCCGTCCGGCTTGAACGAGACCGTGGTGCCGGTGCCCAGCTTCTTGTCGTACTTCTCGACCGGCTCCAGCTCGGTGGTCTTGGTGCCGCGCGCGTAGCGCTGCCGGTACACCTTGCCGTCGCGCCAGCGCACGTCCACCTGCAGCCACTCGGACAGCGCGTTGACGACCGAGACGCCCACGCCGTGCAGGCCGCCGGAGACCTTGTAGGCCTCCTTGTCGAACTTGCCGCCCGCGTGCAGCGTGGTCATGGCCAGCTCGACGCCCGGCTTGCCCTCCTCCGGATGGATGTCGACCGGGATGCCGCGGCCGTTGTCCGTCACGGTGATCGAGTCGTCGGGCCGGATGAAGACCTCGATCTCGTCACAGTAGCCGGCCATCGCCTCGTCCACCGCGTTGTCCACCACCTCGTAGACCAGGTGGTGCAGACCGCGCGGCCCGGTCGAGCCGATGTACATGCCCGGCCGCTTGCGTACCGCCTCCAGCCCCTTGAGGACCTGGATCTGGCCGGCACTGTAGTCGGACTTGGCCCCTTGCTGTCTCGCCATCTTCAGGCTGTCTGGTTCGTGTAAGTGTGTGCCACTGCTACCCCTTGCGGCACCTGTCGTTCAGCCGCGCCGTCGCGGCCGATCGCCTTCCGGCGCGTCCTCGCCGCCGTCGATCAGGAAGCGGATCGACTGCACGCGGCCACGCCGCTTGTCCGCGTTCAGCCGCCGCACGATCTCGCGCTCCATCATGCGCAGCTCCATCAGCCACGCGCTGGTGCGCACGGCGACCAGCAGCGTGCCGTCCTCGGTCACGCGGATCGGCCGCGTCACGGCGGCGATCGCGTCCCCGACGCGCTCCGGCCACTCCGGCACCGCGGCCGCCGCCTCGATGCGCTCCTCCAGCCCCGATCGCTCGAGGAAGCTGGACATCGCGCTGGCCAGCGTCTCCGGCCGCCCCTCGTGACCCCGGCGCGACGGCTTGCGGCCGCGGCCTTTCACGGCGACACCACACCGGCGGCGATGCTCCAGCGCGGCAGCGACCTGCCGCGGGGGCTCACGTCCGCTTCCTTCGGCGCCGTCATGATCACCTGCCCCCGCTCCGTCTCGTCCATCAGCTCCAGCACCCGCTCCGACCGCTCCGCGTCGAACTCGGCGAAGACGTCGTCCATCAGGATGATCGGCTCGACGCCGCGCGCCCTGCGGATCGTCTCCGCCTCCACCATGCGCAGCGCCACCGCCGCCGCGCGCTGCTGCCCGCCCGAGCCGTACTCGCGCAGGTCCAGCCCTTCCTCCCCGAGCGACAGCTCCACGTCGTCGCGGTGCGGCCCCGTCGACGTGACGCCGCGCTCGCGATCGCGCGGCAGGTGCCTGCGCAGCGCGCCGCCCAGCAGCTCCGCCCAGCCCGCCCGCTCGGCGGGCGCCTCGTCCGCGCGCGGCGCGGGGCGGTAGCGCATCGCCGCCGTGCGGCCGGCCACGTGCAGGTAGCGGTCGCGGAACAGCGCCTCGTGCCGCGCCACCCACTCCGCCCGCTCGTGCATCACCGTCGCGCCCGCGTCCACCAGCCCGGCGTCGTACGCCTCGATCAGCGCGGCCTCCGCGCCGTCCTTCAGCATCGCGTTGCGCTGCTTCAGCGCCTGGCGATATCGCTGCAGCGCGTCCAGATAGCCGCGCCGGTTCAGGCACAGCACGATGTCCAGGAACCGCCGCCGCTCGGACGGCCCGCCGGACACCAGCGTCACGTCGGCCGGTGAGAACGCGACCACGCAGGCGCGCCCGATCGCGTCCCCCAGCCGCTCCGCCTCGATGCCATCGATCATCACGCGCTTGGTGCGGGTGCGGCCGTCGTAGCCGACCGACACCTCGCGCGGCTCCGCGACGGGGCCTCGTTCGAAGCGGCCGCGCAGGTGGAAGCCGTCCGCATCGAAGCGCACCAGCTGGTCGTCGCGCGCGCCGCGCAGCGAGCGGAACGTCTCGAGGTAGTAGATCGCCTCGAGCAGGTTCGTCTTGCCCGAGCCGTTGCGGCCGACGATCAGCACGCCGTCGTCCGGCAGCTCGAGCCGCTGTTCCCCGAAGTTGCGGAAGTCGCGCAGCCGCAGCTCGCGCAGCACCTGCGGTTCTGCGGCGGCATTCATGGGACGGCGGAATATAGCGGTGCCACGGCTACCAGAGCAAACGCGCGCGCGTACGTGCGCACGCGTACGCGTGAGGCGGCGGGCGGCGGATCAGCGGCCCTTGAAGTCGGCGCGGCGCTTCTCGAGGAACGCGCCCATGCCCTCGCGCATGTCCTCGGTGGTCGCCAGCAGGCCGAAGAGGTTGGACTCCAGCGTGAGCGCGTCCTCGGCGGTGCCGTCCTGGCCGTGGTCCACGGCCTCGATGGCCATGCGCAGCGCGACCGGGCCGTTGGCCAGGATCTTCCCCATCAGCGCGCGCGTTTCGTCCATCAGCTTCTCCGCGGGCACGACGCGGTTGGCCAGGCCGATGCGGTGTGCCTCCGCGGCGTCGATCATCTCGCCGCTCAGGATCAGCTCCAGCGCGCGGCCGCGGCCGACGATGCGCGGCAGGCGCAGCGTGCCGCCGTAGCCGGGGATGATCCCCAGCTTCACCTCGGGCAGACCGAACTTCGCGTTGTCGGACGCGATGCGCAGGTGGCACGCCATGGCCAGCTCCATGCCGCCGCCCAGCGCGAAGCCGTTCACCGCGGCGACGACGGGCTTGCCCATGGTTTCCAGGAAGCGGAACGCGTCCTGGCCGCGGCGCGAGATGCGCACGCCCTCGATCGGTCCCATCTGCGACAGCTCGCCGATGTCCGCGCCAGCCACGAACGCCTTGGCGCCCGAGCCGGTCAGGATCACGCCGCCCACCGCGTCGTCCGCTGCCACGGCGCGGAACGCGCGGTCCAGCTCGTCCACCGTTTCCGCGTTCAACGCGTTCAGCCGGTCCGGCCGGTTCACCGTGATGGTGGCGATGCGGTCGGCGGTCTCTACGGTCAGGAACTGGTAGCTCGGGCTCATCGGGGTGCGGCGGAGCGGGAATGCGCTGCGGCCGCTTTCGCGGCGCGCTCGGGGCGCGGAATATAGAGGCCGCCCGGAGGGCGATCAAACGGCCGACGCTTGCGGCGCGGCCGGGCAACCGTCTACATCGCAGGTCCGCAGCAGCGACCTGTCGCGCAAAGAGGAGATCGATGTCCAGCGTCTACCTGAACGGCTCCGTCATCCCCGCGTCCGAGGCCCGCATCTCCATCGACGACCGTGGCTTCCTCTTCGCCGACGGCGTCTACGAGGTGGTGCGCGTCTACGACGGCCGTCCGTTCCGCATGGATGCGCATCTGGATCGCATGGCCGACGGGCTGGACGACCTGCAGATCGAGGGCGTGGACCTGGACGAGATCGACGCCGCCGCCGAACAGTTGCTCGAGGACAACGGCCTCGATTCCGGACCGGCCAAGATCTACATCCAGGTCACGCGCGGCGCGGCGCCGCGCAAGCACGCGTTCCCCGACCGGTGCGAGCCGACCCTCTACGTCGCCGTGAGCCGGCTGGAGCCGCATCCGGACCGCATGTTTGCGGAGGGCGTCGCCGCCATCACGCTCGGCGACACGCGCTGGGCCCGCTGCGACATCAAGTCGGTGGCGCTGCTGCCCAACGTGCTCGCCAACCAGCAGGCGCACGCGGCAGGCGCGTTCGAGGCGCTGTTCGTCCGCGACGGCGTCGTGCTCGAGGGGTCGCACTCCAACCTGTGGGCTGTCTACGACGGCACGCTGGTCACCTACCCCGCGTCCAACTACATCCTGGCCGGCATCACGCGCGACGAGGTCTTCGACATGGCCGAGGAGCTCGGCATCACCGCCGGTGAGGGACTGATCCTCGACAGCCTGCTCTTCGACGCCGACGAACTGTTCCTGTCCGGCACGACCACGGAGATCATGCCCATCACACGCGTCAACGGCACCCCGATCGCCGACGGCCGGCCCGGGGAGGTGACGCGTCGGCTCCAGGAGCTGTACCGCAGGCGCACCGCCGGCTGAACCGGGCCCCGGCCGGCGCGCCCATGGACGCGCCCGCCGCTCCCGTTATCTTGCCGCCCAACCGAAACGTCAGAGGGAAACGATGAGTCGTTCACTGAACAAGGTCATGCTGATCGGCAACGTGGGCGCCGATCCCGAGATCCGCACCACGCCGGGCGGCACCCGCGTCGCCAAGGTCTCGCTCGCCACCAACCGCTCCTGGCGGGACGGCAGCGGCCAGCAGCAGGAGAAGACCGAGTGGCACCGGCTCACCTTCTGGGACAAGACCGCCGAGATCGTGGAGCGGTACGTCAAGAAGGGCGACCGCCTCTACGTCGAAGGGCGCATCGAGTACTCCGAGACCGAGGACCAGCAGGGCAACAAGAAGTACTGGACCGACGTCGTGGTCCGCGAGATGGTGATGCTGGGCGGCGCGGGTGACGGCGGCGGCTTCTCGGGCGGCGGCGCTGGCGGCGGCTACGGCGGTGGCGGTGGTGGCGGCGGCGGTCGCAGCCGCTCGGGTGGCGGTGGTGGTGGCGGTGGTGGTGGCGGTGGCGGTGGCGGCCGCAGTGGCGGCGGCTGGGGCGGCGGTGACCAGGGCGGCGGCGGCGGTGGCGGCGGGCCGTTCGAGCCCGAGGACGACGACCTGCCGTTCTGAACGCGAACGGGCGCGGTGATCCCATGGTCCCGCGCCCGTTTCGTTGGAAGACACTCCGCCCGGGCTGCGGCGGGCGTCAGCGCGAGCGCACGCGCCCCCAGTCGTCCAGGTGACGCAGCAGGTAGTCGATCGAGAAGAAGTGGCGCCCCGGCTCGCGGCCGCGCCGGAAGCTGACGTGTGACCAGCCGCGCATGCCCACGGGCGTGTACCAGTGGCCGTCGATGTTCAGCTTCTCGCCGGCGATGGCGTGGATCAGTACGCGCTCGTAGCGCGAGCGGGCCAGTTCTCGCGAGGTGAACAGGTCGTCCCAGCGGCACAGCCGCCCGGCATCCTCGTACTCCGCCGGCCGATCGTCCAGATCCAGCAGCGACGGCGCGCGGCCGCGCATGACCGAACCGATCAACCGGAACGTGAACGGGTCGGACATGCGTCGGATCGCCGGCCAGAACGCGCGTGTGATGCGGCCGGCGATGGTGCGCAGCGTCAGCTCGTCCCCTTCGGTGGTGCGCCAGCCGTCGCCGTCCACCTGGCAGGTGAACGGATTCTTGTCGTAGCAGTCCACGTTGGCGACCCAGCCCTTGCGCGAACTGTGCGGCACCGGCGCGTAGCCATCGATGACGGGAATGCCGTGCCTGGCCAATTCGCTCAGCTCGAAGCTCGGCCAGGTCATGACCTCGCGCACGATGCCGGTGATCAGCGTGGCGGTGGCCACCATCAGCGATGCGCTGGGCGTGAAGTCGGCCGTCACCTCTATGCGGTCGCCGCGCGGGCGCACGCCCACGCCGGTCGAGCGGCGGTTGGTCGCCAGCAGCATCACCGGCGCCGGCAGGATGTAGGACAGCAGCACGGCCAACTTCTGCACGGTGCGGGAGCGACCCTGCTGCTCGCGCGGCATCTCGAACGACACGTTGTAGTGGGTGCTGAAGCCGACCAGCCGCACGCTGCGGCCGGAGCGGGCCTCCCAGGCATCCAGCTCCTCGCGCACGATGCGCAGCGCCTCCCACAGCGACCGGCCCGCGCGTGCGCCGCAGCCACGTTCGATCTCGATCACCGGCGTCGCCAGCTCGATCACGCCCGTATCGAAGTAGACCGCCGCGCCGTTGGGCAGGTGGTAGGAGGTGCCGGTGCGGTGCACCAGCGGCCCGCGCAGGAACGCGCGTGGGTCGCCGAAGAAATGCTCGGGCTGGACCTGCTCGTCGTCGACGAAGAGGGCGAACTCGGCCTCGAGTCCCATGGCGGCGAGCTGGATGCGTCCGGCATCCGCACGGTCGTCGACCTTGCCGCGTTTCAGGTCATCCGGCTGCTGCTGCTTCATCGTCATGCCCGCGCGGCGTCAGCCGCGCGTACCCCACGTCCAGGTGCAGGTGGTCGTCGGCCTCACCCACGTCGTGGCCGTACGGCCGGCTCCACAGCGCCGGCGCCACCTCCGCGGCGATGGCCGCGTACTTCTCGATCCGCTCCCGCGTATCGAGATACTCCTCACCGATGCGGTACACATTCGCCGCGGTGCCCCAGCAATGCGCGGACCCGTGGTCCGACAGCGCGTGCGCCGGGCTGCGGTAGCCGCCGTTCGCCGCGATCCAGACCAGCGTGCCGACCTCCCGGCGCAACAGCTCCAGGTGCGCGGCCAGCAGCGTCACGGCGCAGGGCACGTAGCGCGGGAAGGTCCGCAGCGCGCCCAGCTCCCGCACGTCCACGCTCATGAACTCGTGCAGCGTGAAGTTCTCCGTCAGCCGCGTGCGGGTGGCCGTCTCCCACGAGTCGACCTCGTAGAACCAGCGAGGCAAACGGTGCGCCGCGCCGTTCCGCTCGCGCATCAGCGCCCCTGGCCGCAGTGCGTCGCGCCTGGCTCGGTCCAGCTGCAGCGCGTCCACCACCGGCAGATCGAGCAGCCCGTTGCGGCGCTCCGTTGCGGCCTCCGCCGCGCTGCTCTCGGCCCGGGTCATCGCTCCGCCTCCGCGCCCGCCGACTCGCCGTCGGTGACGTACTCGTAGACCGCCCGCGACAGCGCGGCGATGGTCTCGCGCCGCCCGGACACGTCCTGGTCCCACTCCGTCAGGATCGCCACCACGTACGGCGCGCGGTCCGGCAGCGAGACGATGCCCGCGTCGTGCGCCACCGTGGAGATCTCCCCCGTCTTGTTGGCGACGCGTGCGCCGTCCGGCAGGCCGGCCGGGATGCCGCTGCGGAACTCCTGCGCGTGCAGGATGTCCAGCATCTCCGCGTTCAGCTCCTCCGAGAACTGCTCCCGGTCCTGCAGCACGCGCAGCGTGCGCAGCAGCCCAGCCGCCGTCACGCGGTTGTTGATCCCTCTCTCGTGCGCGGCCATGTCCTCCACTCCGCGGCGCAGCTCCACGCCGTCGATGCCGAACCGCTCCAGCGTGCCCTGTATGTTCTCCAGGCCGATCAGGTCGACCAGCACGTTGGTGGCCAGGTTGCTGCTCGTGACGATCATGTGCCGCGCCAGCTCGCGGACCTGCATCAGCCGGCCGATCGCCCCCTGCACCTCCGCATTCGCGTCCCGCGACGCCTCCACCCTGAACGGCGCGCCGTCGGCCACGCTCAGGAAGCGGTTGCGAATGTGCACGCGCGACTGCGGATGCAGCCGCCCCTTCTCGATGGCATGAAAGACGCCGAGCAGCACCGGCACCTTGATGGTGCTGGCGGCGTGGAACCAGCGATCGGCCTGGTAGCCGCCGCCCGCCTGGTGCTCGTAGTCGAAGAACGCCACGCCCACCGAACGGGCGTTGGCGTCCGCGCCGATGCCCTGGAGTCGTCGATGCAGGCTGATGCCGTTGGACACGTCGCCCTGTGCGGAGGTTGGAATGTCGGGACCGGCGCTTGATCGCAAGGCGCATTCCCTGCCCCGGGCCCTGGCGCCCGGCGCGCGCGTCGCGCTGGTCGCGACCGCCGGACCGCTGGACGAGGCGCGCATCGAGCGGTCGATCGCGCGCTGCCGGACCCTCGGCCTCGAGCCCGTGCTGCTGCCCGCCGCACGGCAGCGCCATGGCTACCTGGCCGGCCGGGACGAACTGCGCCTGGCCGACCTCCAGGCCGCCTTCGACGATCCGGACGTCGACGCGGTCTGGGGACTGCGCGGCGGCTACGGCAGCGGGCGGATTCTGGAGGCGCTGGACCTGGAGCGCCAGCGGCGCGACCCGATCCCCTTCATCGGCTTCAGCGACAACACCAACCTTCACGTCCGCCACGCGGCCATGGGCCTGGTCTCGTTCCACGGGCCGCACCCCGGCGGCGACTTCCCGCCGGAAACGGAACGGTCGCTCCGACGGGTGCTGTTCGATGCGGAGCCGGCCGGGCGGCTGCCGCGCCGCGCGGGCGACCCCGCGCCGCTGACGCTGGTCGGCGGGGTCGTCGAGGCGCCGCTGGTCGGCGGCAACCTGTCCATTCTCGCCTCCCTGTGCGGGACCGACGACGCGCCGCGACTGGACGGGCGCATCCTGTTCCTGGAGGAGCTCAACGAGCCGGCATACCGGGTGGACCGCATGCTCGTCCAGCTGCGGCGCTCGGGCGCGCTGCACGGCGTGGTCGGGCTCGCGCTGGGCCGCTTCCTGCCCGCCGCCGATGACGACCATCCGCTGATCGACTGCCTGGCGGAATTCGCCGAACGGCTGGGTGTGCCGGCCGTGGCCGAACTGCCGGTCGGCCATGTCGAGCACAACTGCACGCTGCCGGTGGGGTGTCGCGCGCTGCTGGATGGCCAGGGCAGCGAGCTGTCGATCACGGAAGCGGCGGTGCGGACCGCCTGACTACCGGTCTTCCTCGCGGTCGCGACGGAAGCGTTCGCGCACGCGCTCGCGGAACGTGGGCGCACGGCCGCGCGCCGTGTCCTCCATGATCTTCTCCATGCGGCGCAGGTGACGACGCCGCTCGGCGCGGAACGCACGAATCTCCTCGATCTCGTCCTCCGTCAGACCGCCATCCCGCGGACGCTCCTCGCCGCCCGTGATCAGGCCGACCAGGAAACCCGCGCCCAGCGCGGCGCCCAGCGCCAGCAGCGGGTCGCGGTAGATGCGGTCGCGCACCGTATTCACCACGTCCAGCTTCGAGCGCAGCTCGTTGCGGCGGGTCTGCCCCCGCGACTTCAACACGTCCAGCGTGTCGCGGATCTCCTGCCGGGTACGGTCCAGTTCGGCCCGCGCCGCCCGGGGCGAGCGCGGCTTCGTGCGCGCCTCGTCGGGACGCAACGTGATCGACGGGGGCGGCGCCGCCGCTTCCATCGCCGCCGCCGGCACGGGACTGCGCGGCACCAGCGCGTCGTCGCTCACGGCAGCGCCCGCCGCGCCTTGGCCGCCTCGCGCTCCGGCGGCAGCGCCGGCGCCTCCACGACCTTCAGCTCCTCCGGCCGGAAGTAGCGCGCGTCCGACTCGCCGTCCAGCACCACACCGTACTTGTGGGCCCGATACTCACTGGCGTCCACCACGCGCCCGCTCCGCCCCAGCAGCCGCGGATCCGTCGGGAACGGACCCCGCTGCACCTCCACTCGCGCACCCTGCGCGATCACAGGCACCGTCACTCCCATCGACCTCTCCTGGTTCAGTACGCGTGCAGCATGTCGCGCGTCCCGCCGGGATGCAATCCTTGCACCGGCCCCCGCTCCCCCTATATTCGCGCCCCGGGCCGGCGAACGCCGCGCCCTCCAACGGATTCGGCTCGAGAGGACCCCGTCATGGCACGACCGAAAGTGCTCGCAGTCGGCTTCACCGTCGGCGTGCTCTGGCTGCTGATGGCCGCGACCACCATCTGGAGCGCGTTCCGCGGCGCCGCCAACGGCCGCGAGGACTGGGCGCTCGCCTGGGGCCTGGTCGGTGGGCTGCTCCTCGCCGCCGGCCTCGCCGCACTGGCCGGCACCTGGTGGCACGAAAAGCACGTGCGCGTCCGCCGCTCCGACCACGGCGCGCATACCGCCCACTGATCGGCAGCACCGGCGAACGCCGCCCGCCCGACAACGAACGGGGCCGGTCGCATCGCGCGACCGGCCCCGTCGTTCGTTGCGGCGCCGCCCTCACGATGGCGCCCGGCCCACACCCGTCAACCCCGCCGCCTCACTCCGCGCTGCGCCAGAAGCCGATCAGCTCCGCGTCGTAACGCTCCGGATCCCGACGATACGCCTCCACCCACTCCTCGTACCCCGGCAGACCCAGCTCCCGCGCCAGCGCGCTCGTCAGACGTTCGACCAGCTCCGGATAGCCGACCTCCTTCAACGACGAAGCGCCCGCACCCCGCTCGGGCACGGACGCGTCCGCTGCTGCCTCCATTCCACGCGAATCATCACCACCGCCGTGCGCGATCGAGTAGATCTCCTCGGGCGTCAGCGTCAGAAAGCGATCGGCCACACGGGCCGAGCACCAGTCGTGGTACTTCGCGCGCAGAATCTGTCGTTCTTCACCGGGCGGCATCGACACTCGCTGGATGACCGTCCTCGTGGAGCTGCCTCACCCCGCCTCCACGCTACCCCCGCCCGGTCACCTCAGTCAAGCATCCCGCCCCTCTACTCCGCCGCCACACCCTCCCGCGACAGCCGCTGATAGATCGCACGCCGCGTCAATCCGTACATCAGGATCCGACTCAGCACCTCCGGATCCCGCCGCTGCACCTCCTCGATCTCCGCCGCCACGTCCCGTGGCAGCTCCACCGACAGACTCACGGCGCACGTCTCTCCCATCATGTCCGACCGTTCCATGGACCGATGCGTGTGTGGAAAATTCTGTGGATTTTCGAAATCCCGCCGGCTGGCCTGAGGCACGTCGAGCGGCCACGAGCAGGCAACATCGTTGTCGATGACGGCCCCCAACATAGGCCCCGTCTCGGTGCCGCGTCAAGGCTCGCGTAACGGCCACGCGCCCAATGACTTAGGGCTAAGTTGCCTTGCCGCAACGACTTACGAAACCGGCCCGAAAAGGGATATCCGAAAAGGTCACGAGCGCGTCACTACGGTACGTCTCGTTACAACCCGCGCGGAAATGTACCAGCCGCGCGGCTGCCGCAGCCGCTGCTACGCCCGTCGGGGCCCTTACCGGGTCGTGGAAAAAATGATTTTTTGCCGGCGGGCCCGCACGCGTTGCGACGCCTCGACCCGACTTGACCCGACGAGGCGGGTCCGTGTAGCCTTGGGGAGTCGTTCCCGCGAGTCGCACTCACGATCCCAGGACAGCGATGTCGTCGATCCCGCGAGGGGAAGAGCCGGGCGCGGACGCGAGCGCCGGAGCGGTGCTCGCGCATCGTGGTCGGTGCCGTTCGTTCTGCTTCCTGGAGCGGGAGGGCGCGCGCTGGACGGTGTTCCTGGAGACGTTCGTGGGCGATGACGGGTACTGGCGCGGCCGGTTCTCGTTTCGCGCGGCAGACGGTCCGTATCGGGATGGCGAGATCGCGACAGCGGATCTGTTCCTCCAGGAATCGGAGGCGGAGATCGATCTGCGCGCGCGCAGCCTGGGTCGTCCGCTCGTGCGTGCGCTGCTGGACTCCGCGCTGCACACGCACGACCGCAGGCAGGGCGCGGCGCCGGATGTGCGCCGCTGGTTCCGCTCGGTGCTTGCGCGGCATTCGGCCGACCTCGCGCCGGACATCGGGGAGGGGCTGACGGAGCCGTCGCTGGATCATCTGAAGTCGCTGTACGAGTCGTACCGCGTCGACCAGATCGTGCACCTGATCGTGCTGACGGACGCCGACGACTTCGGCGAGCTGGTGGAGCGCTTCCTGAACGGTCGTCGCATCGACTTCAACTCGCGCGACCGTCTCCAGTTCGCGATGCTGGTGGTGCAGGAGCTGGAGCGCTACCTGCCGCTGCCGCCCTTCGAGGTGTGGGTCGAGGACTACCTCGGCAACCGGGACACCTACCGCGACTATACGCTGACCCTGCACCGCGGCGGACACCCCTGATCCGCCCTCCACTCCACCACCGCGGTATCCCCGCCACCTCCTCGCCCCACCTCAGGATGCCCATCCCGCCCCTTCCCTGACCCAGGGATGCCGCCGCCATTTGCGACTCCGCCCTGGCTCGTGTCCCACGCCCACCGCTCGGTTGGATTGTCGACCGCCTGAGCTGGCGCTGCCTGCGCATCTGAGCTCGGAGCATCAAAGCGAAAGGCCGCCGAATCCCCCGGCGGCCCTCGCTACGCTGACACCCCTCATCCCCTCATCCCTCATCCCTCATCCCTCATCCCTCATCCCTCATCCCTCATCCCTCACCCCGCCTCGCCGAAGACCGCCATCAGCGCCGCCCATCCGGTCGGCACGGTCTGGGTCAGGACGACGACGAGCGCGATGGGCACGAGGTAGCGCAGCACGGCCAGCCAGGGGCCGAGCCACTTCTCCATGCCGGGCGACATCCCCTGCCGGATCTCGGCGGTCGGGTCCTTCAGCTTCCAGCCGACGAACACGGCCAGCGCCAGCCCGCCGAGCGGCAGCAGCACCTCTGACGCGATGGCGTCCATGGCGCCGAGCACGTTGATGTTCATCGCCGGCAGGATACCCAGCACGGTGATGACGCCGCCGGCGGTGATCGCCGCGCGCTTCCGGGGCATCCGGAACTCGTCGATCATGGACGAGGTCACCACCTCGAGGAGCGAGATGGCCGAGGTCAGTGCGCCGACGAACAGTGCGATGAAGAACAGGCTGCCGATCCAGCGGCCGAGCGCGCCCATCTCCAGGAAGCCGTTGGGCAGCGAGATGAACAGCGCGCCCACCGTGCTGTCGGACACGCTGTCCTGGAGCCCCAGCGCGAAGATGATGGGGAACACCAGCAGGCCGGCCAGGAAGGCGACGCCGAAGTCGGACAGCGCGATGGTCACGCCCTCGCGCGGCAGGTTCTCCTTGCGTCCGAGGTAGCTGGCGAAGGTGAGCATGGCGCCCATGCCGAGCGACAGCGAGAAGAACGCCTGGCCCGCCGCGGCTGCCAGCGTGTCCAGCTGCATCATCTCGTCCAGCGACGGCGTCAGGTAGTACGCGTAGCCTTCCCCGCTGCCGGGCAGCGTGAACGCCCACACGGCCAGCCCCAGCACGACCACGAACAGCGTCGGCATCATGATCAGGCTGGCGCGTTCGATGCCCTTCTCGACGCCGCCCATCACGATCGTGATCGTCAGCACCATGAAGACCAGGTGGTAGATCACCGGCTGCACGCCCGACGTCGCCTGGCCGAAGTACGCGGCCGCGTCCGCGGGGAAGCCGGAGATCAGACCCTCCAGCATGTAGCGGATCACCCAGCCGGCGATCACCGCGTAGTACGACAGGATCAGCAGCCCTGCGGCCACGAAGACCCAGCCGACGAAGCTCCAGGTGCGGCCACCGCTGGCGCGCAGCGCGCCGATGGGGCTGAGCCTCGTGCTCCGCCCGATGCTCATCTCCGCGAGCAGCACCGGCACGCCCACCGCGAAGGTGAAGATGATGTAGAGCAGAACGAACGCGGCACCGCCGCCCTCGGCCGTGGCGTACGGGAAGCGCCACATGTTGCCGAGCCCCACCGCCGATCCGACGGCGGCGAGGATGAAGCCTGCGCGGCTGCCCCACAACTCGCGCGTGGGTGCCGCGCCCGGGCCGGTGGTCGTGCCGGCGCCGGGCTGCGCGTTCAGGTCCGCCATCGGATCACTCCGTCACTGGGTTGAGCGGGGGAACGCGCGAAGATGCCCCCGCGCGCGCTCCGGCCGCAAGAAGATCTCAGAGTCCGAAATCCACCGGCTTCGGCTGCTTCTCCGAGTAGTCGTAGAAGCCGCGCCCCGACTTCCGGCCGTAGTAGCCCATGGAGACCATGCGGCGCAGCAGCGGCGGCGGCGCGAAGCGCGTCTCGCGGTACTCCTCGAACATGATCTCGGCGATGCGGTACAGCGTGTCGATGCCGACGAAGTCGGAGAGCACGAACGGCCCCATCGGGTAGCCGGTGCCGAGCTGCATGGCCTTGTCGATGTCCTCGATCGAACCGAGTCCGGTCTCCAGGCCGCGGATCGAATCGAGCATGTAGGGCACGAGCAGCCGGTTCACGATGAACCCGGACGTGTCCTTCGCCTCCACCGGCTCCTTGCCGATCGCGCGCACGAAGGCGCTGGCGCGGTCGTACGCCTCCTGCCCCGTCGCGATGGTGCGCACCACCTCCACCAGCTTCATGACGGGGACCGGATTGAAGAAGTGCAGGCCGATCATGCGATCCGGCCGCTCGGTCGCCGCCGCCATGTCCGCGATGGTCAGCGAGCTGGTATTGCTGGCGAAGATGGTATCGGGGCCGCAGACGGCGTCCAGCTCGCGGAACATGCCGTTCTTGAGCTCGATATCCTCGGTGACGGCCTCGATGACCAGGTCCACGTCCGCCAGGTCGGACAGCTCGGTGGTGAAGCTCAGACGGGACAGAGCGGCGTCGCGCTCGGCCGCGTCCAGCTTCCCCTTCTCGACCGCGCGGCCCATGCTCTTCTCGATGCGCTCGCGCCCCTGGGCGGCGAACTGGTCGGAGACCTCGCGCACGCGCGTCTCCATCCCCGCCTTGGCCGCCACCTCGGCGATGCCGCTGCCCATGAGCCCGCAGCCGAGCACCCCCACCTTCCTGATCTCCGCCATCCTGCCTCCGTATTCGTGATCGCCATCGTGCCGTCGTCGGCGGCGAATATGCGGATGCGGCGGGACCGCTTCAACCGGAGGGTGGTGCCCATCGGGCCTGATGAAGCGCTGTGGAGCCCCGGCGGCGCCCGACTGCCGGCGGGGCGGGCCGCCTCAGCGCAGGCTTTCGCGGATCGCGGCGCTGATGCGGTGCAGCGGCCGGAGCGCCGCGCCGGGCTCGGACATCTCGACGGCCAGCCGGTCGGCCAGCGCCTGCATGGAGGCGCGGGTGGCGTCCAGCCGCCGGCGCACCCTGCGGCCGGCCAGCAGCAGCGTACCGGCGATGCCGCCGCCGAAGGTGGCGATGCCGCCCATGATGCCGGCCGCGACCGCCGCCTCGGGTGGCGCGAACTGCATGGCGCCCGCAATGCCCGCGGCGCCCGTCGCCGCCGCCGCGAAGCCGGACGCGCCCGTGCCGAGGATGACCGCGCGCCGCAGCGTGCGTCGCCGGCTGCGCGTGTAGTCCGCGGCCAGCGCTACGTGTGACGTGGCCGCATCCAGCGGCCGCACGGCCAGTTCGACCCGGCCGGCGGCGGAAAGCGTGGCGACACGGCTGCGTCCGCTGACGAAGCGCATGAAGCGCGACATCGGGTCCCGGGTCCGCACCATGATGCGGCGCGGCCCGTCCGCGCGAACGACCTGGAGTCCTTCCCGTTCCGCCAGCGTCTGGATCAGCCGCGGCGTCAGTCGCTCGCTCGGCACGCGCATGATCGTGTACACCACCGGTCGCGCGTCCGCGCCGCACAGCCGGTCCGCCAGGTTGGGCTCTCGCGGCACCACGCGCTCGTAGAGCGCCTGACGCACCTGTGCCGGCGAGAGGCCCAGTTCGCGACCGATCTCCAGCACCTCGTCCTCGGAAAACACTTCCACGGCCGACGGGGTCTCCATGCTCAGCTCGCTGGCACGGCGGAAGACGTCGTCCAGGTCGGTGCGCGTCACGCGCAGCGTGCCGTCGTCGTACGGCTCGGTCGGTGTCATGATCTTCATGCCCCCCTCGTACGGGCGGGGTGCCCGCATGGATTCTCCGGTGCGCCCGTTCCGGCCGGTGCGGTCGGAACGGGCGCGTCCCGGGGCAGTACGCCTGGAGGGGAGGCGACGTTCCGGACTAGAACGCTTCCACGACCACGGCCGCGCCCTGGCCGCCGCCGATGCAGGCGCTGCCAAGCCCGTAGCGCGCGCCGCGCCGCCGCAGCTCGTGCAGCAGGTGCACGGTGATGCGCGCGCCCGACGCGGCCAGCGGGTGCGTGATGGCGATCGCGCCACCGTTGACGTTGGTCTTCTCCATGTCCAGTTCGAGCTCGCGAGCGACCGCGGCCAGCTGCGGCGCGAACGCCTCGTTGACCTCGACCAGGTCCATGTCGTCCAGGCTCAGCCCCGCCTTCTCCAGCGCCTTGCGGCTGGCGGGCGCCGGGCCGATGCCCATGATCGACGGATCCACGCCCGCGATCCCCCACGAAACCAGCCGGCCGATCGGCTCGAGACCCTGCTTCTCCGCCCACTTCGCCTCCCCGATCACCACCGCCGCCGCGCCGTCGCCGATGCCGCTGGCGTTGCCCGCGGTGACGAAGCCGTCCTTGCGGAAGTACGGGCGCAGGCCTGCCAGCGCCTCGCGCGTGGTGTGGGGACGCATGTGCTCGTCCTTCTCGAACTTCTGCTCGCCCTTGCGCGTCTTCACCGTGACCGGCGCGATCTCCGCCTGGAAGCGCCCCTCGTTCCACGCCTCCTGCGCGCGCTGCTGGCTCTGGTACGCGATCTCGTCCGCCTCCTCGCGCGTGACGCCGTACTCGTCCGCCAGCTTCTCCGCCGTCTGCGCCATGGACAGCCCGCACAGCGTGTCCGTCAGCGCCTGCCACAGCAGGTCCTCGAAGTAGCCGCCCGCCTCACCCAGCCGCAGGCTACCCCAGCGCGCGCCGCGCACCACGTGCGGCGCCTGGCTCATCGACTCCGCGCCGCCGCACAGACACGCCTCCGCCTCCCCGAGCAGGATCTCCTGCGCGCCGGTGATGATGGCCTGGAAGCCGGATCCGCACAGGCGGTTGATCGTCAGCGCCGGCACTTCGTTCGGCACGCCCGCGCGCAGGCCGACGTGCCGCGCCAGGTAGATCGAGTCCGCCGACGTCTGCAGCGCATTGCCGAAGACGACGTGGTCGATCTCGTCCGGCTCCACGTCCGCGCTCTCCAGCGCCGCCTGCGACGCGACCACGCCCAGATCCGTTGCGGTGAAGTCCTTGAGCGTGCCGCCGAACGTACCGAACGGCGTGCGCTTGCCGGAGAGGAAGACGATGTCCCGATCGTGACCCTGCGTTCCCATGCTCGATCCTTCCCTATCGAAGTGCGTCGTCCGGAATCCGAAGTGCGTCGTCTGCAGTGCGAAGTGCGTTCCCCCGCGCGAACGCCCTGTCAGCCGTCTCGCAGCAGCTGCGCGATGTGGTCGCCCACGGCCTCGGTGCCCAGGCTGCCGCCGATGTCACGGGTCGTGTGTCCGCTGGCGATGCTGCTCGCGACCGCGTCGCGCAGGCGGCGCGCGCCGTCCGGTTCGCCCAGCCCGTCCATCATCAGCGCGGCGGTCAGGATCGCCGCCAGCGGGTTCGCCCTGTCCGTACCCGCGATGTCCGGCGCCGAGCCGTGGACCGGCTCATACAGGCCGACCCGGCCGGGGTGCAGGTTGGCCGAAGGCGCCAGCCCCAACCCGCCCACCAGCGCGGCGGCGACGTCGCTCAGGATGTCGCCGAACAGGTTCGATGCAACGATCAGGCGATAGCGCTTCGGCCGCAGCACGAGGTCCAGCCCGAGCGCGTCCACGTACATCGCCTCCCGCTCGACGTCGTCGTACTCCGCCCCGACCTCGGCGAAGACGCGGCGCCACAGCTGACCCGCGTGCCGCATCGCGTTGGCCTTGTCGGCCAGCGTGAGCCGCTCGATGCCGTGCACGCGCGCGTGATCGAAGGCGAAGCGGATCACGCGCTCCACGCCCTTGCGCGTGTTGATGTCCTCCTCGACCGCGACCTCGTCCGCCGTGCCCTGCTTGAAGACGCCGCCCATGCCGAGGTAGACGCCCTCGGTATTCTCGCGCACGATGGTGATGTCGACATCGTCCAGTGCCACGTCGCGCAGCGGCGAGAAGCGGACGTCGTGCAGCCGCACGGGGCGCAGGTTCACGTACAGGTCGAGCCGGAAGCGCAGACCGAGCAGGATGTCACGCGCATGGCGCGAGTCGGGCACGCGCGGGTCGCCCAGCGCGCCCAGCAGGATGGCGTCGTAGTCGCTGCCGAGCGCGGCCATCTCGTCGTCCGTGATGGTCACGCCGGTGGAGAGATAGCGTTCGGCCCCGTAGTCCAGCCGTTCCAGTTCGACGGCGGGCCCGCCCGCGTCCGCGAGTGCGCGCAGCGCCTTGCCGGCCTGCGCCGTCACCTCGCTCCCGATCCCGTCGCCGGGTATGATCGCGATCCTGTGCATGGGGCGGGCAGTATAGGCGGGTGCGGCCCCTCCGGTCTAGCTGCCGCCCTCGCTCCCGCTGCCCACCTCGAGCCGGGCGCGCGAGCCGTGCAGCACGTCCAGCACCGTGTAGCTGCCGGGCGGCGCCCCGTCCAGCGAGACGATCCAGCGGGATCCCTGCCGCATCAGCGGCGGGCTGCGCCCCTGCGCGCTGGCGCGGAGAAAGCTGTCCTGCGCGGCGGAAAGCCCGCCCGTGTCGAAGGCGACCGAGTGCGCGAGCGCGTCGCCGGCCTCGAAGACCACCACGTCGCCCGGCCGGACGCGGATCGTCGCCGGCTGGAAGGCCGCGTCGGCGCCCACGCCGCCCACGACCACGTCGTGTCGCTGGGAGCCGGACGGCAGGCGCACCTCGCCGTCCTGCAGCTCGACCACCTGCTCGCTGGATGCGCCCGGCACACGATCGCAGGCGGTCCATGCCAGCAGCAGGACCAGGACGGACGCACGAAGGCCGGGGCGCCTCGTCGAGAGACGGCCCCGGCCTCCGATCATGCCATGAAGCACAGTGGCGTCGACAGCCTAGTGGCTGATCGCGTACACGTACGCGGAGACGGCCTGGACCTCCTGGTCGCTCAGCTGCGCGCCGCCCATCGCCGGCATCGGGCTCGGGTGCTGCTTCGGGTTCGGCACACCGGTCCGCACCACCTGCTGGATGGCGTCCCAGTTGACCTCACCCTCGATGTTGATCCACTCGCTGTCCGTGAGGTTCGGGGCGAGCTGGGTGCCCGTGGCGTCCATGCCGTGGCAGGTGAAGCAGTTGCCGTTGCCGGAGAAGATCTGCTGGCCCTGCGTCACCTGCTCCTGCGTGGCGCCCGCGGGCGGCGTGCCCATCGCCACCTGCTGGCCGCCAGTCGCGGGCGTCTCCGCCGGCGCCTCGGCCACCGGCTCCTCCGTCATGTCCTCGCTCTCCGCGCCGGCATCGCCGCCGCAGGCCGCGAGTGCGAACACCGCCACCAGACCGACCACGGACCTCCACTCCATCCGCCTCATCATGCGACCTCCTCCTCAGGCTCTCGTGCGTTCGTCAAGGGTGCCGACGCTGCAATCCGCTTGCCACGCAGGCCTCGACCTTCGCGGCGCGCCGATGATAGACGTGCCGGGCAGCAAGGGTCAAGCGGGCGGGTTCCGCAGGACCCCGCCGCGATCCGGCGTCAGCCCGCCTCCGCTCCGCACGCGACACAGAAACGCCAGGCCGCCTCCAGCGGTGCACTGCACTCGGCGCAGGGGCGCAGCCGCTGGTCGCTGCCGCAATGCGGGCAGTAGTGCACCTCGCGGCCCGCCGGCAGGGCGCCGCCGCAGTACTCGCAGCTCGACCCGGCCGGCCCCTTCCCGGTCGCGGGCCGCGCCGCAGCTTCGGGAGACGCCGGCACGCTCGCGGGGGGCGCGGATGGCGCGGTCGGCGCGGCAGACGCGCCGGGCGCGGGTGCGGCCGGGCGCACGGCGGGCGCTGGCGCGGCATGCAGGTCCGTCGAACGCGATGGCGCCGGTGCGCCTCCGGGTTCCGGCTCCGCCTGCCGCGCACCCGCCTGTGCCCACGGCGGCGCGGCGTCGGTGGCGCCGCCGGCCTGCCGGGACCGCTGCGGTGCCGGCCCGTTCCGGCTGCCGCCCGGCTCCTGGCCGGCGCCCGTCCCCGGCGCCGGTGCGGCCGAGCCCGGCTCGCCCACCCACACCTCGCACGCGGCGAAGCGCCGGTAGATCGACAGGTTCGGGTCGTCGTGCTCCAGCTCTCGCCGCAGCTCGTCTCGCGCGGTTTCCGGCTCCAGTCGCACCCGGCCGCCCTCCCCGGCCAGCAGCCGTACGAGCGCGTGCTCATAGTCCGCGTGCATCTCGAGGCCGACGGGCTCCCGCATGCGCGGGTACGACGCCAGGTCCTGGTACAGCTCGGCGACCGTGACCGGCCGCGACAGCCCGCCCGGCCGCTCCTCGCGGATGATGGTGGCCAGCACCCGGTGGAACCGCTCCAGGTGCTCGCGATCGGTCGCGGTCAGCGTCGAATCGTTCATGGCAGGGAATCAGTGAACAGGGCGCGCACCTCCGCGGGCGCGCGCGAGAGCGTTTCACGCGCGCGGCCGTCGCCCGCCGCCCGCATCGCGTTGATCAGGCCGATCCAGCCGGCCGTCGACTCCGGGTCCGCCTCGGTCGCCAGCTGGAACTGCCGCACGGCCGCGTCCGGCCGCTCCAGCTCCATGAACAGGTGGCCCAGCTCGCGGCGCACGAACGGATCGTCGGGTGCGAGCTCCGCCGCAGCGCGCAGGTGGTCGGCCGCCTCCGCGTGCCGACCGAGCCGGCGGTAGGAGCGCGCCAGGTAGAGCCGCGCCTCCAGGTCCTCGGGCTCATCCTCGACCCGCTCGGCGAAGAGCTGCGCCGCCGGAGCGTAGCGACCCTCCTCGAACGCGGCGATCGCCTCCTCGTTGCCATCGCCGCCGCGCATCACCACCCACAGCGACAGCGCGACTACCCCCAGCGCGACCACCACGGCGAACAGCGCGAAGGCGACGCCGCGCCGGTGCGGCGCGGGGACCGGGTGCAGCGGTTCGTGCAGCTCCGTGGTCGCGTGGTGGGCGGCGGCGTTCACGCCCTCGTCCGCCCGCGCGTCCGCCTCGACCTCGCGGCGCAGCCGCGCCAGCGTTGCCTGCGCGTGGTCGGCGTGCGAGGGGCGCGGCTCGGCCGCGGCGGCATCCGAGCGGAGCTGGTGCACCATGCCCGCCAGCTCCATCGAGATGCGGTCCCGCGCGCGCAGGCGTTCGACCAGCGTCTGGAAGGACAGCCGCTCGGGTGACATCGCGTGGAGGCGGTCGTCGTCCGAGGCCGCCGGATCGCGCCGCAGCAGACGGCGTAGTACCGCCTCCGCCGCGTGCGCACTGTCCCGCAGCGCGGACGTCAGCGCTTCCGGGCCGTCGTAGTCCTCCAGGCGACGGTCCAGGTCACTCGATCGAAGGGGCTCGAGGACCTGCTCCGGATCGATCATGCGTCCGCGTCAGAACTCGATGCTGAGGATCCCCGCGCGAGCGCAGCCCTTGATGAAGCCCTCGGGCTCGTCGCACGGAACGGGCGCCGCGATCTGCAGCGCCGCCGCGCCCGCCATGCGTCGCATGAACTCGGCCACGTTCTCACCGGCGATGCCGCTCGTGTCCCGGAAATGCATCAGGATCTCCAGCCACGTGCCCGCGTGCACCGTTCCGTCCGGCAGTGTGACGCGATGCACCACCTCCGAACCCGAGCCACCCGCGAACAGCTCCAGCTGCGACGGCTCCATGAAGCGCATCTCCACGTCCGCCAGCAGCTCCTCGATCGGGTCCGACTCCCCCTCGATCTGCTCCAGCCGCTGCTCCCAGATCGCCACCTCCGGCGAGCCCGTCTCGATCGCGTACAGCGCCCGCTTCAGCTCCATCAGCCGCCACACTGCCACCGAATCCCAGTGCTCGCTCGGCGGGACCTGCTCCAGCGCATCGTGCGCCGCCTTCCACTCGCCCCGGTCGTACAGCAGGTGGCCCAGGTAGATGCGCGCCTCGTGGTGCGACGGGTCCTTGCGCAGCGAACGACGCAGCTGCCGCAGCGCCGCGTCCTCCTCACCCAGCCGGTGCAGCGTGTAGCCCAGCCCCGCGATCACCTCCGCGTTCTGCGGATGCGCGCGCACCGCCTCCTCGAACACGTCGCGCGCCTCCGCGAACATGCCCTCGCGGTACAGCGCCCGCCCGATCGACAGCAGGAGGTCCACGTCCTCGCCGACCACCACGTCCCGCGCGCGGCGGAACAGACCCAGCGCCTCCTCCCGCCGGCCGAAGCGCAGCAGCGCCTCGCCCAGACCGACCATCGCGTCCTCATGCTCCGGATCCAGCACCGACGCCTTCGCAAACGCCTCGCGCGCCCACGCATACTCCTCCCGCGCCAGACGCGCATAGCCGAGCCCGACGTACAGCTCGACCGAGTGCGGGTAGAAGTGCAGCCCCTCCTTCAGCGTCTCGAGCGCGGCCTCGTACTCACCATCGTTGTACAGACGGTGCGCACGCTCGTCGTACTCCTCGGAGCTGAGGAACGGAGAGGGCATCGGCGCCTCCTGTCAGGGGTTTTCGATCAGGAAGATCCTTCGGCGAGGCAGGTGGGGTTGTCGCCTTGCTGCGAATGTAATGACCCGCGCGGGAATCGCAAAGGCTGCGGGTGCCGGCACCACTACTGGTCGGGGTTGGCGGCGGCGGTGCGCACTAGATGTAGGTCGTTTTCGGCAGCGCGGGCAGGCGTGCGCTGCGCTGCGCGGGGAGGCGTTCGCGTTGCTCCGCGGGGAGGCGTTCGCGTTGCTCCGCGGGGAGGCGGGCGCTACGCGCCGCGGGGAGGCTCGCTGCGCTCGCGGGATTGAGGGGCGGGCGGGGCGAGCGACAGCGAGACGTTACTCGACCGTGGTCGTGTCACGCGGCACGACGGGGTAGTCCACCACGGGCTGGCTCAGCTCCGCCCAGTCGACGGGCAGGCCGCGCGCGGTGCGCTCGCGCGGCACGGGGAACCGCTCGAAGGGGCGGTCGTGCTTGCGCGACAGGTAGAAGTTGATCGCGTTGGCCACGGTGGCGGACGTGCCGGAGCCGGACTCGCCGTGGATGACGACGGAGGCCGCGACGATGTCGAACTCCTCGCCCGGGATGCCGCCCATGGCGACGAACCAGCCGTGGTCTTCGCCGTGGGGGTTCTGCGCCGTGCCGGTCTTGCCGAGCAGGTCCCACTGCGGGATGCGCGTGAGCCATGCGGTGCCGCCGGGGCCGACCACGCGGCGCATGCCCTGGCGCAGCACGTGGATGCCTTCGGGCCCGATGGGCGGCAGCGCGAACGTGGTATCCGGCGCCGTCTCGAGCTGGGCGAAGCGGGGCGCGGGCGCCATGCCGTCCGGTCGTGCGATGGCGACGAACTCGTGCGCGACCTTGAGCGGGCTGTAGGTGATGGCGCCCTGCCCGATCGAGAGCGACATGATCTCGGAGGGCAGCGGCCGGTAGCCGTAGTGCCGCTCGAACCAGTCGAAGTCGACCGGGAAGATCGGCTTGACCTCTTGTCCGCTGGGCAGATCGATGCCGGTCTTGCGACCCAGCCCCATGCGCGTCCCTTCGCGCATGAAGCGCTCGAGACCGACGCGGATGCCGAGCTGGTAGAAGTAGACGTCGCAGGAGTTCTTGATGCCGAGGATCATGTTCTGCCGGCCGTGCACGCTGTGGCAGCGTGCGTAGCGGCCGGCGTAGGTCATGCCGCCCGTGCAGGGGATGGGCATGAACTCCTCGGGTTCGGCCACGCCGAGATCCAAGGCCATGGCGGCGTGCAGCAGCTTGAACGTCGAGCCGGGCGGCTGGTTGGACCCGCCGGCGCGGTCCAGCAGCGGCACGGACTCGTCCTCGCGCAGCTCGGTCCAGTAGTCCAGCGGAATGCCGCCGATGAAGCGGTTGGGGTCGAAGTTGGGCGTGGCGTAGTAGGCCAGCACGCCGCCGGTCTGCGGGTCCAGCGCGACCAGTCCGCCCTCGTACTCCTTCGGCCAGATCTCCTCGATGTAGCGCTGGAGATCCAGGTCAAGGTAGAGGTGCAGGTCGCGCCCGGGCACGGCCGGCACGCCGGTCTCCTCGGGCAGCCAGCGCTTGATGCGGCCGGACGCGTCCACCTCGATGTAGCGGACGCCGGGCTCGCCGCCCAGCACCGCCTCGTACTGCCGCTCGAGGCCCGTCTTGCCGATCCAGCGGCCCTGCCGGTAGCCGGCGAACTCGGGCTGCTCCAGTTCGCTCTCGCTGATCTCGGAGACGTAGCCGATCAGATGTGCAATGGCATCGCCGGCGGGATAGCGGCGCTTGGGATACTCGCGGATGAGCACGTTGCTGAACGCGGCACGCCGCTCCTCGATGCGCGCAACCTGCCACGGCTCCGCGTCGGTCAGCACGGGGATCGGCAGGTTCGGCGTGCGCTGCTGGCGGCGCATGGTCGCCGTGATGTTGCCCTCGGTCAGCGCGAGCAGGTCGGTCAGCCGCGCAAGCGAGGCGCGGATCGAGTCGCGCGGGGCCGGGATCAGCGAGATCTCGTAGCCGACGGTGTTCTCTGCGACCACACGGCCGTGCCGGTCGTAGATGGTGCCGCGCGGCGCGCGCACGACCAGCGGCCGCAGCCGATTCTCCTTCGCGACCAGCTCGTACCGCTCCGCGCTGAGCACCTGCATGTTGGCCAGGCCCCAGATCAGCGTGAGGAACGCGACGGCCAGCGCGACGCGCGCGAACTGCGAGCGCCGGCGACGCGTGTGCCGCGGCTGATGCACGTTGAAGCCCGAGATCACCATGATGCTCCGTCGCTATGCAAGTCGTCTGCCCGTCCTGCGGCGGCGCGACACGGACGCGACGCCTACTCCTCCTCGGATCCTTCCGGCGCGGCCATGGGCCGCTCGGCCAGCGCCTGTACCGCGGCCTCGGCCACGCGCGGGTCGAACTGCGTGCCGCTGCCCTGGGCGATCTCCTCCAGCGCCGAACGCCAGCTGCGCGAGGGCCGGTACGCGCGCGGCGAGGTGATCGCGTCCAGCGTATCGGCCACCGCGGCAACCCGCGCCGCCAGCGGGATCGCCTCCCCGACCAGCCCGTCCGGATAGCCGGCGCCGTCCCAGCGCTCGTGATGGCTGCGCACCACGGCCAGCGCGTCCTCGTCGTCCAGGATCGGCGCGAGGATGCGCACGCCGATGAGCGGGTGCTGGCGGATGTGGTCGAACTCCGCCTCGGTCAGCGCACCCGGCTTGCGCAGCACGTCGTCGCGCGTGCCGATCTTGCCGATGTCGTGCATCTGCGCACCCACCGCCAGCGACTGCAGGTCCACGCCGCCCAGCTGCCGGGCGATCTCGACCGAATAGTAGGTGACGCGATCGGAGTGGCCGCGCGTGCGCGCGTCCTTGGCCTCCAGCGCCGTCACCAGAGAGCGGATGCCGGCCAGGTAGAGCCGCTCCAGCCGCTCCGCCTGCTCACGCACGCGCTGCTCCAGCCCGCGCCGGTACTCCTGGTTCTCCAGCAGCAGCTGCCGGTGCTCTACCGAGCGGGCCACGCTGTGCGCCAGGCGCTCCATCTCGAAGGGCTTGAGCAGGTAGTCGTCCGCGCTGAGCCGCAGCGCCTCGACCGCCGTCTCCACCTCCGTCTGCGCGGTCATGACGATGACCTGCACGGTGGGGTCGTCCCGCTTGATGCGCCGCACCAGCTCGAGCCCGCCCAGACCGGGCATGCGCACGTCCGTAATGACCAGGTCCAGCTCCATGCGCTCCAGCCACGGCAGCGCCTCCTCGGCGGAGCCCGCCGTGGTGCACTCGTGCCCGTCGCGCGTCAGCCGACGCTCGACCATGCGGGCGATGGTCGGCTCGTCGTCCACGACCAGCACCTGCGCGGGACGACGATCGCGGTCGCGCAGAATCGCGTCCGCGTCCATCGCGCTCACACCCTTCACGGTCGATTCCATGTCGAAGCCTGCGGCAACGGCCGAAAAAAAGGCGGCCACTCGGGCCGCCCTCGTTTCGTCAGGCCGCGTCCTCGCCTGAAACGGCGGCGGCCGTCGCGCCCGCCTTGCCGTGTGGGATCACGGGCCGGCAGAAGCGCAGGCCCATCGCCTTCAACTCGTCCAGCTCACGACGATTCAGGTCCGGGTAGCGCTCGCCCATGAACTCGATCGTCTCGTCCATCCACTCGCCCTGCTGATCGTCGGCCGCCTCGAGCACGCCGCACCGATGGATGTGGCTGAAGAGCTCGTCGCGTGCCCTGTCGAGCACCGTGTCGTGTTTACGTGCCAAGTGTGCCTCCTGTATATGAGAATTCACTGCTACGGCGGGGCGCGGCCGTGGCCTCGGGATCATCGTCGATCGCGACGCCGTGCGCGGCCGGCCGCGCAATATACGCTAAGTCCGCATCGGCGCAAACGATGCGCCAGTGATGCGGGCTTCCTGTTACCCACGGCCGCCACTTATGTTGCGCGGCGAGCGCGACATGCGTGCTCAGGCCCTGCACGAGCCCGGGAGGCGATGTGTTCGAGCGGATTCTGGTGGCGGTCGATTTCGGCTCCTCCTCGCTGGAGGCGGCGGGGTGGGTCGCGCGGCATCTGAAAGCCGAACTGGTGCTGGCGCACGTGGTGCGCCCGCTCCGCCCACCGCCCTACCTGACCGGTTCGCTGGTCGACGTGGACGCGGTGGCCGACGCCGCCGTCACCGACGCCGAGCAGGCACTGGAGTCGCTGCGCGAACAGCTGGACGTGGACGCGCTGACCGACGTGCGCGTGGGCGACCCCGCCGTGGTGCTCGAGGAGATGGCCGCGGAGCACCGCTGCGACCTCATCGTGCTGGGCGAGCACGGCCAGCGGCGCTTCGCGTGGCCGGCACTCGGACGCACCGCGTTCGCGCTCATGGCGCGCGCGTCGCTGCCCGTGCTGTTCACGCGCGCGCTGCCGAACGGCACGCCGCGCTCGCTGCTCGCCGCGCTGGGCGCCGGCCCCGACGGCGTCGGCCTGATCGCCGCCGCGCGCACTCTGCAGCAGAAATGGCGCGCCAACGCGTCGCTGTTCCACGTCGTGGACCGCTCGTTCCTGCCCGACCAGTCGCACGACAGCCCCGACGTGGACCCGCGCAGCCTGGAGCAGGAGATCCGCGCCTCCGCGTCGGAATGGCTGGGCGAGATGCGACGGCAGGCGCGCGTGCGCGGCGGCGACGTCCCGCTGGAGATCGGCCTGGGCGAGCCCGCAGCCGAACTCATGGCCGCGCTTCACCGCGGCCGGCACGACCTGCTGCTGGTGCGCGGCAGCGCCCGCCCCGGCCCCGGCGCCCTGCCCGACCGCGTCTCCCGCGTGCTCATGAGCGCCGCACCCTGCTCCATCCTGCGACTGCCGGGCGGCGCGGCGATCAGTTGAACGGCGGCCTGCGGCCGCGGGGAGGCTCGCTGCGCTCGCGGGGGGGCGGCCTGCGGCCGCGGGGAGGCGCCTGCGGCGCGGGTAGGCGGCCTGACGGCCGCGGAAACGTCAACAGCGGCTGCCGCCGCCGTCACCGCGAGCGCCAGCGAGCCTCCCCGCGAGCGCCAGCGAGCCTCCCCGCGAGCGCCAGCGAGCCTCCCCGCGAGCGCCAGCGAGCCTCCCCGCGAGCGCCAGCGAGCCTCCCCGCGAGCGCCAGCGAGCCTCCCCGCGAGCGCCGCGAGCCGTCAGAACCGCACCCAGAGCAGCCAGGTGAAGACGAGGTAGCCGAGCACCAGCACGCCGCCTTCCCAGCGCTCCACCCGCAGGCGGCGGGCGGCGATGGGCAGAAGCATCAGGCACAGCAGCACCATCAGCGGGATGTCGACGCCGAGGATGCCGGGCTCGACGGTGGCGGGGTGGATCAGCGCGGCGGTGCCGAGCACGACCAGCACGTTGAAGACGTTGGAGCCGACGATGTTGCCGACGGCGATGTCGGGCTGCTTCTTCAGCGCGGCGACGAGACCGGTGGCCAGTTCGGGCAGCGACGTGCCGAAGGCGACGACGGTGAGGCCGATCACCGCCTCGGAAACGCCGAAGCGCTCGGCGAGGTCGACGGCGCCCTCGACCAGCAGGTGCGCGCCGCCGAGCAGTACGACCAGGCCGAGGCAGGTGAGCAGCACGTTGCGGCCGATCGCCTCGTGCGGCTGACGGTCCTCGCCTTCGGCCACCTCCTCGAACTGCGCTTCGGCCTCCGCGTCCTCCGCGCCTTCGCGCAGCACGTGCCACAGATAGAACGGGAACAGCCCCAGCAGGATCAGCCCGTCGCGACCGGTGACCACCCCGTCCAGGGCCAGCAGCCCGGAAAGCGCAACGATGCCGATCATGACCGGCAGCTCGCGCCGGACCACGCGCAGCTGTACGGGGATCGGGAAGATCATCGCGGTGACCCCCAGGATCAGCGCGATGTTCAGGATGTTGGAGCCGACGACGTTGCCGAGGATCAGGTCGCTGGCCTCGCGCACGCCGCCGAACACGCCGACCACGAACTCGGGCATCGACGTGCCGAACGCGACCACGGTCAGGCCGACGGCGGTCGCGCTCATGCCGATCGCCCGCGCCAGGCGCGACGCGCCATCGACGAGCCAGTCGGCGCCGAAGTACAGACCGGCCGTGCCGATCGTCATGAACAGGATGTCCAGGAGCATGCGGCCGCGAAGATAGCCGGGACCGGCGGCCCGCGCGAAGGATCGGGCACCGACCTTGCTCTTCCCGTCGGCGAACGGGAGGACAGGGAGGCGTGGAATGGGACTTTCGCTCAGACCCGAGCACCTCAGACGATACCGCGACATCGCGCAGCTGCTCCTGCGCTACGGCCGGTCGGACCTGGTCCGCTCGAGCGGGCTGCAGCGCGACCTGGACCTGGAGCTGCTGCCCGAGTCGGACTCGCGTGAGGAGGACGCGCGCCGCTTCGCGGCCGACCTCGAGCGCATGGGCCCGACCTACGTCAAGCTGGGCCAGCTGCTCTCCACGCGCGCGGACCTGTTCCCGCGCCCCGTCCTGGACGTGCTGTCCCGGCTGCAGGACGAGCTCGAGCCCATGCCGTTCGAGGACGTCGAGCGCGTGGTCACGGAAGAGCTCGGCGTACGCATGTCCAAGGCGTTCGACTCGTTCGAGACGGAGCCGATGGCCGCGGCGTCACTCGGGCAGGTGCACCGCGCTCGCCTGCGCGACGGGCGCGAGGTCGCGGTCAAGGTGCAGCGCATCGGCATCCGCGAACACGTCGCCGAGGACCTGGAGGCGCTGGACCAGGTGACGGGTCTGCTCGACCGGCACACGGACGCCGGCGAGCGCTACCGGCTGGCCGCGATGTTCGACCAGTTCCGCGAGGTGCTGCTGCGCGAACTGGACTACCGCGTGGAAGCCAACAACATGCGCGTCATCGCGGAGAACCTGGCCGACGTCGAGGACATCGTCGTGCCGCTGCCCGTCGACGACTACACGACCGGCCGCGTGCTCACCATGGACTACGTGCGCGGACGCAAGGTCACGAAGATCGGGCCGCTGACGCGCCTGCATTCCGACGGCGCCCACCTGGCCGACCAGCTGTTCCGCGCCTACATGAAGCAGGTGCTGGTGGACGGGCTGTTCCACGCGGACCCGCACCCGGGCAACATCTTCCTGACGCACGACGGCAAGGTCGCGCTGCTGGACCTGGGCATGGTGCAGCAGCTCACGCCGCGCGTGCGCGAGAACCTGGTGCGGCTGGTACTCGCCACCAGCGAGGGCGCCGGCGACGACGCGGCGGAGCACGCGCTGCGCATGTCGCGCATGGCCCCCGACGCCGAGCGCGACGAGTTCCACGACCGCGTAGCGGCACTGGTCAGCCGCCAGCGCGATGCGCGCGGCTCGCACGTGCGCGTGGGCCAGGTGCTGCTCGAGCTGTTCAGCATCTCCGGTCAGACGGGCGTGCACCTGCCGCCCGAACTGAGCCTGCTCGGCAAGACCATGCTGAACCTGGACGAGGTCGCCCTCACGCTCGATCCCGAGTTCGATCCGAACGGCGCCGTGCAGCGGCACGCCGCCGAAATCATGCAGCAGCACATGCGCGCGCGCATGTCGCCGACGTCGCTGATGACGGCCGGCCTCGAGACCATGCAGCTGATCCAGCGGCTGCCCGCCGAGGCCAACCGCGCGCTGGACCTGCTGGGGCGCGGGGAGGTGCGGCTGCGCGTGCAGACCATGGACGAGGAGCGGCTGATGCGCTCGCTACGCGGCATGGCCAATCGCATCACGCTCGGTCTGCTGCTGGCCGCGCTGATCGTCGGCGCGGCGCTGATGTCGCGCGTCGAGACCACCGGCCGCATCTTCGGCTATCCCGCGATCGCCTTCGTCATCTTCATGATCGCCGCGATCGCCGCCGCCGCACTGGCCGTCCGCATCCTCTGGTTCGACCACGACGAGCCGCACGCATGAACGAACGGGAACGGGATCGCAGCACGGAGCCGGGCCGCGCGACGGCAGACGACGAGGCGCTGCGCGCTTCGGTCAGCCGGCTGATGCGCGGACTGAACCACGACCTGAAGAACCCGCTCGGCGCGGCGGGCGGCTACCTCCAGCTGCTCGGGGAGGGGGTGCTGGGCGAGCTGAACGAGCGGCAGCGCGACACCGTCGGCCGCACGCGCGGCCTGCTGCAGGACGCGCTCTGCATCGTCGAGGACGTGGTGACGTTCGCGCGCGCGTCGATCGGCGAGCTGGAGACCAACCTCGCCCCCACGGACCTCGCCGCTCTCGCGCGCCTGACCGTGGACGAACTGCGCGGCACGGCCGACGAGCGTGAGGTCAACCTGGACGCCGAAACGCCTGCGGACCCGGTGGAACTGCGCACCGACGGCGACCGTGTCACGCAGATCCTGCGACACCTGATCCGCAACGCGCTGGAGCACTCGCGCGCGGGCGGCACCGTGCTGGTCAGCGTGGAGCGGGAAGGGGCCAGCGGCGCCGTCGCGCTCTCCGTGGCCGACGACGGGCCGGGTATCCCCGAAGAGGACCTGGACCGCGTGTTCCTGGAATTCGAGAAGGTGGGTGCAGGCGAGGGGACGGGCTTCGGGCTGCCGCTCAGCCGCGCGCTTGCACAGCTGCTGGGCGGCCGGCTGGAGGTGGACAGCGAGCCGGACGTCGGCTCGACGTTCACACTGCGGCTGCCCGCGAAGGAGTAGGCCCGGCGCGACCGCGGCGCCGGCGCAGGGCCTTGGTCCAGCGCACGACCGCGGCGCCGACGCAGGCTTCAGCCCAGCGCGGCCTCGGCCTGGTCGGCCAGCGCGCTCAGTCGCTCCGCCCGCCGCGCGACCTCCGCAGCGTCGTCGCCGACCACCGTGACGTGACCGATCTTGCGCCCGGGGCGGGACGACTTGTCGTACAGGTGCACGTGCGCGCCCGGCACCTCGAGCAGGCGCTCGGTCGGCGGCGGCGCGCCGATCAGGTTCACCATCACCGCGTGCCCGGACCGCGCGGGGTCGCCGAGCGGCAGACCGCACACCGCGCGCACGTGGTTCTCGAACTGGCTGGTGCGCGAGCCGTCGCTGCTGAAGTGCCCGGAGTTGTGGACGCGCGGCGCCATCTCGTTGGCCAGCAGAGCGCCGCGCACGTCGAACAGCTCCAGCGCCAGCACCCCCACGTAGTCCAGCTCCTCGAGCAGCCGGCGCGCGTACGTCTCCGCCTCCCGCTGCATCGCGGCGGCAACGTTCGGCGCGGGCGAGATGGTGCGGCGCAGGATGCCGTTGCGGTGGTGGTTCTCGACCAGCGGATAGAAGGCGATGTCGCCGTCGGTCCCCCGCGCGGCGATGATCGAGAGTTCGCGGTCGAAATCGACGAAGCCCTCCACGATGAGCGGCCGCGCGCCGAGGCCTGTCCACGCGTCGCGCGCCTCGCCCGGCTGGCGCAGTACGCGCTGCCCCTTGCCGTCGTAGCCCCAGCGGCGCGTCTTGGCGACGGCGGGCAGACCGATCCGCTCCAGCGCTCGCTCGAGGTCCTCCGCCGAATCGATCGCGGCAAAGGGCGCGGTGGGCACGGCGACGTCGCCGAACAGCGTCTTCTCGTGCAGGCGATCCTGCGCCTCGCGCAGGGCGCGCGCGCCCGGCCTGAGCGGCAGCCGTTCGGCCAGCCAGCGCGCCGCGTCCGCCGGCACGTTCTCGAACTCGTACGTGGCCACGTCCAGTCCGTCCGCGAACTGCGCCAGGCCGTCGGCGTCGTCGTAGGCGGCGGTGATCTGACGCGCGACGCGACCCGCCGAGGACTCCGGCTTGGGCTCCAGCACGCGCACGTCGATGCCGAGCGGATAGGCCGCGAGGGCGAGCATGCGGCCGAGCTGGCCGCCACCGACGATGCCGAGCTTCACGAAGCCGTGGCCGGATCCGGCTGGTCGAGCACCGACTGCGTGCGCTCCCGCCGCCACCGCTCCAGCGCGTCGCGCAGCTCCGGGCGCGTGCGGGCGACGATGCTGGCCGCCAGCAGCGCCGCGTTGATCGCGCCCGCCCTGCCGATCGCCAGCGTGCCGACCGGCACACCGGCCGGCATCTGCACGATGGACAACAGCGAATCCATGCCGTTCAGCGCCCTGGACTGCACCGGCACGCCCAGCACGGGCAGCAGCGTCTTGGACGCCGTCATGCCGGGCAGGTGCGCCGCGCCGCCAGCGCCCGCGATGATCACCTCGATGCCGCGCGCCTCGGCGCCCTCGGCATACTCGAACAGCAGGTCGGGCGTGCGATGCGCCGAGACCACGCGCCGCTCGTAGGGCACGCCCAGCCGCTCCAGCGTCTCCGCCGCGTGGGACATGGTATCCCAGTCGGATGTGGAGCCCATGATCAGGCCGACGATCGGCTCGGACGCGCTCAGGGATGCCTCGCTCTCTGGATGCGGACGCCGTGCGCGGAACGGAATCAACCGTCCTGCGTCGAGGGGGCAATCCTGCGGCCCGCGGCGGCGCCACGCAATCCTGCGCGCCCCTTCGGCGTCGCCCCCGGCGCGCCGCGGGGCGCCGCGCCGCGCTTGCGCTGCCAGAAGAACACGCGCGCGAGCAGCAGACCGGCCAGGATCGCGGCGTAGATCAGCGGCTCGCGGATGTCCGCCTTCATCGCCCACGTGAAGTGCAGCACCGCCAGCGCGGCGCTGGCGTAGACCAGCCGGTGCAGCAGCGACCAGCGGCGGCCCAGGCGGCGGATCCAGCCACGCGTGGACGTGACGGCCAGCGGGATCATCAGCACCAGCGCCAGCGTGCCGACCGTTATGTAGGGCCGCTCCGCGATGTCCTCCCACACGTAGTCCAGCGCCAGCCCCTGGTCGAGCACGGCGTAGACGGCGAAATGGCAGCACGCGTAGAAGAACGCGAACAGGCCGAGCGGCCGCCTGAGCCGCACCAGATGCTGGATGCCGGTGACGCGCCGCAGCGGCGTGACCGCAAGCGAGCACAGCAGCAGGATCAGCGCGGTCTCGCCGCTGACCAGCGTCAGCGTCTCGACCGGGTCCACGCCCAGGTCGCGGCGCCACGCGCGCAGCGCCAGCAGCGCGGCGGGCGCCAGCGCGGCGATCCACAGCACCGGCTTGAGCACCCACGTGACCAGCCGCGCGGCCCGCGCGGGCGACAACGGCATCAGAAGTTGCGGCGCAGGTCCATGCCGGCGTACAGCGGCGCGACCTGCTCGCCGTAGCCGTTGAACATGAGCGTCTCGCGCCGGCGCCACTCACCGATGCGCCGCTCGCGCGCCTGGCTCCAGCGCGGGTGGTCCACGTTCGGATTCACGTTGGCATAGAAGCCGTATTCGTCCGGCGCGGACACGTTCCAGGCGGTGCGCGGCTGCTGCTCGGTGAAGCGGATGCGCACGATCGACTTGATGCTCTTGAAGCCGTACTTCCACGGCACGACCAGCCGCAGCGGCGCGCCGTTCTGCGCCAGCAGCTCGCGGCCGTACAGCCCCGTCGACAGGATCGTCAGCGGGTGCATCGCCTCGTCCATGCGCAGCCCCTCGACGTACGGCCAGTCCAGGATCGGCCGCCGCTGACCGGGCATGCGCTCGGGGTCGTACAGCGTGGTCAGCTCGACGTAGCGGGCGGACGGCCGCGGCTCCGCGCGGTTCAGGAAGCGCGACAGCGGGATGCCCTGCCAGGGGATCACCATCGACCACGCCTCCACACAGCGCAGGCGATAGGTGCGGTCCTCGACGTCGAACGGCTTGACGAAGTCCTCCAGCGCATAGTCGCCAGGACGGTCGCACAGGCCGTCGATGCGCACGGTCCACGGTTCGGTGCGGAAGCCCTGCGCATTGCGCGACGGATCCTCCTTGCCGGTGCCGAACTCGTAGAAGTTGTTGTAGGTCGTGATCGCCTCGTAGGACGTCAGCTCCTCCTGACCCGCATCAGCCGCGAGCGCCTCACCTTCCCCACCCGCCCGCTCGCACGCGGCCAGCGCGCCGGGCGATGCGGCGAGTGCAGCGGCGGCGGGCAGCATCGAGATGAACCTGCGCCGGTCGAGGTAGGTCTCGTACGGCGTGATCTCGGACGACGGGATGTCGCCACCCCTGCGGATGATCATGAGCCTCCCTCCTCCGCCGCGATGGCGCGGACGACGTCGTCGATTGCGGCGCGCGCGTCCGGGAACGCGGTGCCGTTGGCGATGACGACGAAGACCAGCTCGCGGCCGCCGTCCGTGCGTACGAAACCGGACAGCGAGTCGACGTTGCGGATGCCGCCCGTCTTGGCGCGCACGCGCCCGGGCAGGTCCGTGAAGCGGTAGCGCAGCGAGCCGCGCTCCGCGGCGGATACGGGCATCGCGTCCGCGACGACCGGGTCGCTGCGCACGTGCACGAGCAGCTTCGCGAGCGCGCGCGGCGTGATCAGGTTGCCGGCGGACAGGCCGGACGCGTCGCGCAGGCGGAAATCGCTGTCGGGGATGCCGACCACGTCCGTCAGGTACTTCCGCTCCAGGCGCAGACCCTCGTCCCACGAGCCGGACTGGCCGCGCTCGCGGCCGATCACCTTGAGCATCTGCTCGGCGAACCAGTTCTGGCTGTTGAGCAGGATCGGTCCGACCAGGTCGCGCAGCGGCGGCGAGCGCCACTCGGCCAGCACCGTCGCCCCGCCGACCGGCTGTCCGGCCCGGCTCAGCACCGACTCGTCGACGGAGCGCAGCACGCGCGCCCGGTCGTCGGCCACGGCGATCCCGCGCCGCTCCAGCGTCTCGCGCAGTACGGTCGCCGCGTAGCTCGCGGGGTCGCGCACGGCGAAGTACTCCGTCCACGGCCGCGCATCGAGCGGCACCTCCCCGTACGCCAGCACAGTGTCGGACGCGCCCACGCGCGCGAAGTCCAGGGTGCGGCCGCCGCTCGCGACCGTGCGCGTACGGTTCAGCAGCACGACCGCATCGCTCTCCGGCTGCCAGCTGATCTGCGCCGGCCGGCCCAACGACTCGGCAGGCCGGATGCGGAAGTCGATCGAGTTGTCATTGAAGCCCAGTGCGCCGACCGGCGCGGCGTACCACCAGAGCAGGTCGTAGCTCTCCCAGTCCGGATGCACGTGCAGTGTGTCCAGCCAGCTCTCGTCGGCGACCACCGCGCCCGCCACGCGCGTCACGCCGCGCGCCGCCAGCGAGTCGGCCAGCGACTCCCACACCGCCGTCATGCGGTCGTCGAAGAATCGGCCGGAGATGGTCGGATCGCCGCGGCCGTAGACCACGAGGTCGCCCTCCAGCACGCCGTCCTGCACCGGGCCGGTGGCGAGCAGCGTGGTGCGGATGCGGTAGTCGTCCGGCAGGTAGTGTGCGGCCGCGCCCGCCACGACCAGTTTCAGGTTGGACGCCGGGATGAACAGCTTGCCGGCGTTGCGCGCGTACAGCTCGCTACCCGTGAGCGGGTCGAGCACGTAGATGCCCCAGTGCGCCCGGTCGTACGGCGCGCGTTCGACCACGCGGTCGATGCGGTCGTCCAGCGCCTCGGCCACGGCGGTGCCGCCCGCGGAACGCTGCGCGGCGAGCGGTGTGGACGACGCGACGAGCAGCAGGGTGAGCGCGGCCGTGCGCGCGCGGACGGAGCGGATCGGATGTCGCATCGACGAAGGGGCGGAGGAATCTCTGGCGGCCCGGGCTCGGTCGCCCGGGCCGCATGGTGACGTACAGGGGCGCCGGCGCGATCGTTCCGCCCGCGCCGGCCACCGTCTCAGCTGCAGTGGCGCTCGAGCGCGCTCTGGATGTCCGCGGTGATGTCGTCCACGTCGCGGCGCTCGATGCCGCTCCGCTCGAGCATGAAGACCAGCTCACCGTCGCGCAGCAGTGCGACCGACGGCGAGCTGGGCGGATAGCCGGTGAAGTACTCGCGCGCGCGGGCGGTCGCCTCGCGGTCCGTGCTGGCGAAGACGGTGGTCACGCGGTCGGGCTCCGGCCCCTCTGCCAGCGCGCGCAGCAGCGCGGGGCGCATCAGCGCGGCGGCGCAGCCGCACGTGGAGTTGACCGCGACCAGCACCGTGCCGGGTGCGCGCAGCGCCTGGTCCACGTCCTCCGGGGTGCGCAGCTCGTCGATGCCCGCCCGCGTCAGTTCTTCGCGCATGGGTCGGGTGAGAAGATCGTTCATCGGCATTGCCGTCTCCGTACTCGGGTGTACTCTGCTGCGGCGCGCGGCACCATCGCCCCGCGCTTCGACCTGAACATCGCATCGTGACCGCTACACCACCACGCACGCTCCGCTCCGAGATCGCGGACCTGCTCCTGCTGGCAGGGCCGATCGTGGCCAGCCAGCTGGGCCAGATCGGCATGAACGCGGTGGACACGGTAATGGTCGGACCCCTCGGCGCGGTTCCGCTCGCCGCCGCCGGCCTCGGCAGCTCGCTGCATTTCGTGGCGCTGATGATCGGCGCAGGCGTGATCGTCGGCATGAACCCGCTCGTCAGCCAGGCGTTCGGCGCCGGCCGGCTGGACGAGTGCCGCCAGGTGCTGCGCCAGGGCGCGCTGCTGGCCTGCGCGATCGCGCTGCCGGTCACGTTCGTGACCATGCTCGGCGAACCGATCGCGCTGCTGTTCGGCCAGGACGCCGAGGTTGCGTCGCTGGCCGGCGCCTACATGATCGCGCTCGCGCCGGGCATGCTGCCGGTCCTGCTCTTCATGGCGCTGCGCCAGTACCTGGAGGCGATGGGGCGGACACGGCCGCCCATGGTCACCACGCTGCTCGGGCTGCTGCTCAACGTGGGCGCCAACCGGGTGCTGATCTACGGGCTCGGGCCCGTGCCCGCGCTCGGCGTGGTCGGCAGCGGCTGGGCCACCACCCTCGTGCGCTGGTTCATGCTGGCCGCGCTGCTGCTGTACGTGGCTGCCGACCGCGACATCTCCCCGTTCCGCATCCGCCGCGGCGCCTGGCGGCCGGAACGCGTGCGGCTGCTGCGCATGGTGCGCATCGGCGGGCCGATCGGACTGCAGTTCGGGCTCGAGGTCGGCCTGTTCAGCTTCGCCGCGGTCATGATGGGCTGGTTCGGACCGGTGGAGCTGGCCGCGCACCAGGTCACCATCAACATCGCCGCGACCACGTTCATGGTCGCGCTCGGCACCAGCATGGCCGGCTCGGTGCGCGTCGGGCAGCACATCGGCGGCGGCCGCCCCGACGACGCGCGCCGCGCCACACTCGCGACCTACCTGCTGTGCATCGGCTTCATGGGCGCGTGCGCGCTGGTGTTCCTGGCTCTGCCCCGCGAACTCATCGGCGTCTACACCGACGATCCCGGCATCGTCGACATGGGCGCGCGGCTGCTGCTGGTCGCGGCCGCGTTCCAGGTCTTCGACGGCGCGCAGGTGGCCGGCATGGGCGTGCTGCGCGGCCTCGGCGACACCACCGTTCCCATGCTGCTCGCCGCGGCCGGCTACTGGGGCGTCGGCGTCGGCACCGCACTCGCGCTCGGCTTCGCATCGCCCTGGGGGCCGGTCGGCGTATGGGCCGGCCTGTGCGCCGGACTCGCCGCCGTCGCCGTCTCGCTCGCGCTGCGCGCGCGGGGCGTACTGTGGGTGCGCGGACCGGTCGCGCTGCACGATGCGGAAGCGGAAGGCCCGGAGGCCCGCAGCCCCGCCGGCTGAACACCACGGGCCGCCGTCGTCGCCCCGTCCATGAAGGGGACCGGGTCGGGAGCACGGCAGCACCCGCGGACCGGCCGCCTCAGAACAAGGCCAGCTGACCGTCGCGCCCCGGCCGGCGGAACGCCGCCGTCGACAGCTCCACCGGCTCGCGGTTCAGTCCCAGCCGGCGCACCGTGGTGTCGAACAGCGTGCGCACGTGCTGCGCGTATACCCCCGTGCCCCGCTGCCGCTCGCCCCAGCGCGCCCGGTACAGGTCGCCGCCGCGCACCTCGCGGATGCGATTGAGCACGCGCTCGCGGCGGTCGGGGAAGCGGCGCTCCAGCCAGTCCTCGAACAGGTCCTTCACGCCGTGCGGCAGGCGCAGCATCACCCAGCCCGCCCGCTTCGCGCCCGCCTCCGCCGCAGCTTCCAGGATGCGCGGCAGCTCGTGGTCGGTCAGGCCGGGGATCACCGGCGCCACCATCACCGCCACCGGCACACCCGCCTCCGACAGCGTGCGGATCGCGTCCAGCCGCCGCTGCGGGATCGACGTGCGCGGCTCCATCACCCGCTGGAGCTCCCGGTCCAGCGTGGTCACCGAGACGGCCACGCTGGCGGCGCGGTGCGATGCCAGGCCGCCCAGCAGATCCACGTCGCGCGTGACCAGATGGTTCTTGGTGATCAGGCCCACCGGATTGCGCGCCTCGGCCAGCACCTCCAGGCAGCCGCGCGTGATGCGCAGCCGCCGCTCCACCGGCTGGTACGGGTCCGTCACCCCGCTGATGGCGATGGTCTGCGGGCGCCAGCGCGGTGACGACAGCTTCCGCCGCAGCAGCGCCGGCGCGTCCTCCTTGACCAGGATGCGCGTCTCGAAGTCGAGACCCGCCGAGAAGCCCAGGAATTCGTGCGTCGGCCGCGCGTAGCAGTACACGCAGCCGTGCTCGCAGCCGCGGTACGGGTTCACGCTCGCGTCGAAGCCGATGTCCGGGCTGTCGTTCCGCGCGACCACGTTGCGCGACGCATCCCGCAGAAACGTGGTCTCCCGCGCCGGATCGTCCGGGTCGCACCAGTCGTCCCGCACCACCCCGATCTCGTCGAACCGGTTCGCCGGATTCCCGCCGGCGCCCCGGCCGCGGATGTTTTCGCCCGGCTGCTCCACGCGCCCTCCTTCGGTGTTTGTTCGGAATATCGCCGCGGCCGTGGCCTCCCCGCAAGCGCGCCGGGCGGATCGCCAGGCGACCATTGACGCGCCGCAGCCGCTCCTCGATATTTTGGCTCGGCAAAAAACGGAGTTGGGTGAGGCTAAGAGGATGAGGATGCGACGAGCGAGGGCACGACGCGCCCAGGCCGTGCGGGGCGCGCGGAGCACCGCGCTGCTGGCGCTGCTGCCGGTTCTGCTGTCGACCGCCTGCGGCCGGGCGGCCGAAGCGGGAGCGGGCGAGCAGGTGAACGTGGTCGCGACCACGGGCATGATCGCATGGATCGCGGAGCGGGTCGGCGGCGCGCGGGTGAGCGTGGAGGGGTTGATGGGCCCCGGCGTCGATCCGCACCTGTACAAGGCCACGGCCAGCGACGTGCGGCGGCTGGCCGGTGCGGACCTGATCCTCTACAACGGTCTTCACCTCGAGGCGGCGATGGGCGAGGTGCTGGAGGAGATGGACGAGCGCGTGCCGACCGCGGCGGTCACGGACGGCATCGACCGGGGCCGGCTGCTGACGCCGCCGGAGTACGAGGGCGCCTACGATCCGCACGTCTGGTTCGACGTACGGCACTGGATGAGCGCGGTGCACGCGGCGCGCGATGCGCTGATCGAGCAGGACTCGTCGGGCGCGGAGATCTACCGCGCGAACGCGGCGGCCGTGCTGGCCGAGCTGGACTCGCTGGATGGGTGGGTCCGCGAGCGCATTCGCGCCATCCCGCCGGAGCGGCGGGTGCTGGTGACGGCGCACGACGCGTTCAACTACTTCGGCCGGGCGTACGGCGTGGAGGTGCGCGGGCTGCAGGGCATCAGCACGGCGTCGGAGGCGGGCACGGCGGATGTGCAGGCGCTGGTCGATGAGATCGTGGAGCGGCGCATCTCGGCCATCTTCGTGGAGACGTCGATCCCGCGCCGCACCATCGAGGCGGTGCAGGCCGCGGCGCGGGCGCGCGGCTTCGAGGTCGCGATCGGCGGTTCGCTCTTCTCGGACGCGATGGGCGATGGCGGTACGCCGGAGGGCACGTATCCCGGGATGGTGCGGCACAACGTGAACACGATCGTGGATGCGTTGAGCGCCGGCGTGACGGCGCCTGCGACGGCGCAGGTGAGGCGATGACGTCCCCGATCCCGGGCGCGGACGCGCCGATGCAGCGTGCGACGACGCCGCGGGGCGAGGAGCGGCCGCTGGCGATCGAGGTCAACGATCTGACCGTGGCGTACCGGGAGCAGCCGGTGCTGTGGGACGTGGACCTGGCGGTGCCGCAGGGCGTGCTGATGGCCATCGTCGGCCCGAACGGCGCCGGCAAGACCACGCTGATCAAGGCGATCCTGGGCCTGATCAAGACGGCGGCAGGCGATGTGACGGTGCTGGGCCAGCCGTACCGGAAGCAGCGGCGCCTGGTCGCTTACGTGCCGCAGCGCGGCACGGTCGACTGGGACTTCCCGACCTCCGTGCTGGACGTGGTGATGATGGGCCGCTACGGCGCGCTGGGCTGGCTGCGCCGCCCCGGGCGCGCGGAGCAGGAGGCGGCAAGCGCGGCGCTGGACAAGGTCGGCATGCTGGACTTCGCGGACCGGCAGATCAGCCAGCTGTCGGGCGGCCAGCAGCAGCGCGTCTTCCTGGCCAGGGCGCTGGTGCAGGACGCGCGTGTCTACCTGATGGACGAGCCGTTCCAGGGTGTGGACGCGCGCACGGAGCGCGCGATCGTGGACGTGCTGCACGAGCTGCGCGCGCAGGGCGATACGGTGGTGGCCGTGCACCACGCCCTGCAGACCGTGCCGGAGTACTTCGACTGGGCAACGCTGCTGAACGTGCGGCTGATCGCGTCCGGGCCGGTGGACGAGGCGTTCACCGACGAGAACCTGCGCGTGACGTACGGCGGCCGCGTGCCGTTCCTGGCGGGTTCGGGCTGAGCCGACCATGGACCTGCTGTACGAGCTGCTGACCGACTATACGCTGCGCACGGTCGCGCTGGGCTCGGCCGCGCTTGGCATCGTCAGTGGCGCCCTCGGCTCCTTCGCGGTGCTGCGGCGGCAGAGCCTGCTCGGCGATGCGATCTCGCATGCGGCGCTGCCCGGCATCGTGCTCGCCTTCCTGCTGACCGGCAGCAAGTCGACGCTGGTGCTGGTGCTGGGCGCCGCCGTGGCCGGCTGGCTGGGGACGCTGGTGGTCATGGCCGTGACCGGCTCATCACGGGTGCCTCGGGACAGCGCGCTAGGCATCGTGCTGGCCGTGTTCTTCGGCATGGGCCTGGTCCTGCTCACCTGGGTGCAGCGGCTGCCGGATGCGCGGCAGGCCGGGCTCGAGACCTTCCTGTTCGGTCAGGCCGCGACGCTGCTAGAGCGGGACGTGCTGGTGATCGCCTCGCTCGGCGCGATCGCGCTCGCACTGCTCGCCGCCTTCTGGAAGGAATTCAAGCTGCTCGGCTTCGATCCCGAATTCGCCGGCTCCCTAGGCCTGCCGGTGCGGCGGCTGGACGTGCTGCTGACCACGCTGCTCGTGATCGCGATCGTGATCGGGCTCCAGACGGTGGGCGTGGTGCTCATGAGCGCGATGGTGGTCGCCCCCGCGGCGGCCGCGCGACAGTGGACCGACGCGCTCGGTCGCATGGTGCTGCTGGCCGCGCTGTTCGGCGCCGCCGCCGGCGTGACGGGCGCGCTGGTCAGCGCCGCCGCGCCGGGCGTTCCGACCGGGCCGAGCATCGTGCTGGTCGCCACGGCGATCGTGGCCGTGTCGCTGACGCTGGCGCCGGCGCGCGGCCTGATCTGGCGCGCGGCCGCCCGTCGCCGGGACGAACGCCGCATCGCGCTGGACACGGTGCTGCTCGACCTGGACGCGCTCGCCGCGCAGCACCGATCGGGGGAGCAGGACGCTCCGGCCGGGCGGCACGGCCACCCGGCGCGCGTGCTGATGGCGCTGCGTGGGGCCGGTGTGGCGCGCGTGCTGGACACGTTGCGCGAGCAGGGGCTGGCGCAGGAGGACGCGAGCGGCTGGAGCCTTACGAGCGCCGGCCGGCAGCGCGCGGACCGGCTGCGACCGGAGCCGGACGCATGATCGGCCTGGAACTGGAGATCCAGCTGATCGCGATGCTGGTCGCGGTGGCGTGCGCACTGCCGGGCGCGTTCCTGGTGCTGCGCCGCATGGCGCTCATGAGCGACGCGATCAGCCACACCGTCCTGCTCGGCATCGTGCTCGCCTTCTTCGTGGTGCAGGACATCACCTCGCCGCTGCTCGTGCTGGCGGCCGCGGCAACCGGCGTGCTGACCGTGGCGCTGGTCGAGGGCGTGCGGGCGACACGGCTGGTCAAGGAGGACGCGTCTATCGGCATCGTCTTCCCCGCCCTGTTCAGCATCGCCGTGATCCTGATCGGCCGCTACGCCGGCGATGTGCACCTGGATACCGACGCGGTGCTGCTCGGCGAGCTGGCCTTCGCGCCCTTCCGCCGCATGGAGATCGCCGGCTGGGATCTGGGTCCGCGCGCCGCGTGGCTGATGGGCGGCATCCTGCTGCTGAACGCCCTGTTCATCGGCCTGTTCTACAAGGAGCTGAAGCTCACGACGTTCGATCCCGGGCTGGCCGCGGCGCTCGGCCTCTCGCCGGCGCTGCTGCACTACGCCTTCATGAGCCTGGTCTCCGTGACCGTGGTCGGGGCGTTCGATGCGGTGGGATCGATCCTGGTCGTCGCGCTGATGATCGCGCCGCCGGCCGCCGCCTACCTGCTCACGGACCGGCTGCCACGCATGCTGGCGCTCAGCGCGGGCATCGGCGCGGCAGCCGCGATCTCGGGGTTCTGGCTGGCCTGGCTGCTCGACGCGTCGATTGCGGGCGCGATGGCGACCATGGCCGGCGTGCTGTTCGGCCTCGTGTTCCTGCTCGCGCCGCAGCGCGGCGTGGTCGCCCAGGCGCGGCGGCGCGCCCGCCAGCGCGTCGAGTTCGCCCAGCTGATGCTGGCCATCCACCTGCTCCACCACGAGCGCACGCCGGAGGCCTCGGTGGAAACGCGCGAGGAGCACCTGCGCGCCCACCTGCGCTGGCGCCCCGAGTTCGCGCGCCGGGTGGTCGACGGCAGCGTCGAGCACGGGCTGGTCGTGCGGGAAGGCGAACGGCTCGCCCTGACCGAAGCGGGCCGCGCCGCGGCGCGCGAGGGGATGCTGGTCTCCGCCAGCGGTCACCGCCGGCGAGTGGCCGGACCGGCCGGCGCCATCTAGTCGGTCGGTGGGCGCCGCGGCGGCGCCCCCAGTTCCGAGCGCGCGCGCCGCTAGCCCCTGACCGGCTCGACCTCCAGCACGCTCGCCAGCGTGCGCGAGAGCACCTGCTCGCTGCCGTCCGCGCCGCCGATGCGCACCCGCACCGGGCCATCGAAGGGCGCCTGCTCCAGAACCTCCACCTCCGTGCCGGGCAGCAGACGCAGCTCCGCCAGGTAGCGCAGCGCATCCGCATCATCGTCCGGCACTCGGCGCAGCACCGCCCGCTCCCCCGCTTCCATGCCGCTCAACGACGGGTAGCGGCGCTCCTCGAACGCCTCGCCCTCCGGACCGGGAATCGGGGCGCCGTGCGGGTCCAGCTCCGGCCGGCCCAGCACCTCCGACATCCGCTCGATCATCCGATTGGACGCGGCGTGCTCCAGCCGCTCCGCCTCCTCGTGCACCTCGTCCCAGCCGAAGCCGAGCACCTCCACCAGAAACAGCTCCAGGATGCGGTGCCGCCGGATCATCCCCACCGCCCGCTCCGATCCCGCCTCCGTCAGGCGCGAACCATAGTACGGCACGTGCTCCACCCACCCCTGCTCGGCCAGCCGCTTCAGCATGCCGGTCACCGAGCCGGCGGTCACCCCCAGCCGATCGGCCAGGGCCGACGTGCCCACCGCCGCCCCGGTCTCGGAGAGCTGGTAGATCGCCTTGAGGTAGTCTTCGACGGCCGGCGAGGTCATGACGCTGTGCACGGGTCCCGGTTCGCGTACCGATCGGCCCAAGCTACACCCGCCCCGGCGCCCACGCGACGCCCGTGCCGACCGCCCGCCCGCGTCACGGCTTGCGCGTCCTGACTTCGAGTCACGACATTACTGCCGTGACCTGAAGTCATCCCCCGCAAGACGATGGAATGCCGAGCAGACAGGCGAGGACGCCCGAACAGAAGCGACAGCGCGAGGAGCGGCTGGTGGACGCTGCGCTGGAGCTGCAGCAGCGAGCGCGCTACGACGACTGGACCGTGCAGCAGGTGGCGACGCGCGCAGGGGTGGCGAAGGGAACGGTGTTCCTGTACTTCGCGACCAAGGAGGCGCTGGGGCTGGCGATGCTGCGGCGGCTGCTGGAGGGGTGGCTGGCCGAAGTCGAGTCGGGGCTGTCGGCGCCGGGTCGCGCGCCGACCACGGCGGCGGTGGCGCAACTGATGGGGCGGACGCTGGCGGATCGGCCGGAGCTGCGTCAGCTGCTCGCGCTGCGCAGTACGCGGCTGGAGCACAACGTCCCGTCGGCGGACGCGGAGTCGTTCGGCGGTTGGCTGCTGGAGCGGCTGCAGGGGACGGGCGCCCGTCTGGAGGCGGCGCTGCCCTTTCTGCAGGCGGGGGAGGGGGCGCGGCTGATGGTGCTGGTGCAGGCGCTGGTGGTGGGTTACCAGGCGGGTGCGGAGCCTTCTCCGGTGATGGCCACGCTGCTGGCGCGTCCGGAGTTCGGCCCGCTGCGCGTGGACGCGCGACGCGCGGTATCGGAGGCGCTGTGGATGCAGCTGGAGGGGCTGCGCGCGACGCGCTCGGCGGCGCGGCGCGAAGCCGTGACGGCGTCCGGCGCGGCCTGACGGGGCCGATGGCTACGGCCGGGCGCCGGCAGCGACGGGGTCGGGAGCGGCTTGACGCTCGGCGGAGCGGCTCCTATCGTCGCGCCCGGCGGGCCAGCCCGTCGGGAAGCCTGCGCGAGGGCGCGCGGGCATCGTTTCAACAGTGAGTCGGTGGAATGCGCCAGACCGGAACCGTGAAGTGGTTCAACGACGCGAAGGGCTTCGGCTTCATCACGCCGGAGGATGGGGGCAAGGACTGTTTCGTCCATCATTCGGCCATCCAGGCGGACGGCTTCCGGACGCTGGCGGAGGGTGAGCGGGTCGAGTTCGACCTGATCGAGCGCGATCGCGGTCCGGCCGCCGAGAACGTGACGCGGCTCGGCTCGTAGCGTTCCGGCGGTTGTGTGGGCGAGGAGGGTCGGCGCTTTCGGGCGCCGACCCTCTTTTCCTGCCCCTCTGACGGGCGCGGGTGGAGCCCGATCAGTCGCGCCCGGTACCCTGCAACTCCATTTCCGGGGTGAGCGAGAAGCGGAAGCGCGGCTCGACCATGCCCTGGGCGCGCAGTACCGGCGTCAGCATCTGGTGCAGCGCATTGGCGCTGTTGACGCGCGGCTGCATGGATTCCTGGAGGTAGGCCTGCGCCTGCTGTCGCAGCGCGCGCTCCAGGATCACGATGGCGCGGCGCTCGACGTCTCTACCGCTGCCGGCGGCGCTGCGGGCCCAGCCGACGTCGGTGCGCACCTCCATCTCGGAGAGGATCGGCTCCACGGCGTAAACGCGGAGCGCGGGCACGTCGATTTCGACCAGCGTATCGCCGACCAGCCGAATCATCTCGGGGCGCAGTTCGCGCACGTCGAAGCCGTAGGAGACGCGGCCGGGCGCGCGCACGGTGGAGCGTGTGGTACCGAGGCTCAGGTCGAGCAGGTCGGGCAGCACGGTCTTGGTGTTCTCGACCGTGGTCGTGGCCACCACGTCCAGGCGGCCGGTGACCAGGAAGGCCTGGGGCGCATCGCGCTGGATGCGCGCGGTGACCGCCTGCCGCACCTCCTCCTGGGTGACGCGCGGGCCCTGCCAGCTGGCCAGCCGCCACAGGCCGAAGCCGAGCAGGGCCAGCAGCGGCACGGCCACTGCGAGGCCGATCAGCAGATTGCGTCGTGTCATCACGCGGGTGTCTGGGAGGTTCGCCCGTCGCACGCCTTTCCGCGGCGGCGCCGTCGTCTACTATTAACGCACGTACCGCTCCGCCGGGGAGCGGCGATTCCGACAACGAGGGCAGGAGCAGGCAGTTGAACCCCACGGCAATGGACGCGACCCGCACGGCGCCGCGCGTGGAGCGGTCGGGCGGTGACTGGTCGGTCGGCGACTCGCTGGAGCTGTACAACGTGGAGGGCTGGGGGGTCGGCTACTTCGGCATCAACGAGCGCGGGCGCGTCACGGTGCATCCAACGCGCGATCCGGCACGCGGGCTGGACCTGTTCGAACTGGCCATGGACATGGACGCCCAGGGGGTCGGCCTGCCGCTGCTGCTCCGCTTCTCGGACATCCTGCGCACGCGCATCCAGACGCTGACCGAACGCTTCGAGCGGGCGATCGAGGAATACGAGTTCACGGGCGGCTACACCCCGGTCTACCCGATCAAGGTCAACCAGCAGCGGCACGTGGTGGAGGAGATCCTCGGCTTCGGCCGCCCGCACGGCGTGGGGCTGGAGGTGGGCAGCAAGCCGGAGCTGCAGGCGGTGCTGGCGCTGACGGACCGGGCGGACCACCTGATCGTCTGCAACGGCTACAAGGACGAGGAGTTCATGCGGCTGGCGCTGATGGGCCAGAAGCTGGGCCACACCGTCCTGATCGTGCTGGAGCGGCTCAGCGAGGTGGACATACTGCTGCGCGTGGCGGAGGAGATGGGCGTGCGGCCGACGGCTGGCGTGCGCATCAAGCTGGCCAGTGCGGGCGCCGGCCGCTGGTCCGAGTCCGCGGGCGAGAAGAGCAAGTTCGGCCTGTCGCCGTCGCAGCTGGTGCGCGTGCTGGACAAGCTGGCCGAGGCCGATGCCATCGAGGTACTGAAGATGGTGCACTTCCACCTCGGCTCGCAGGTCACCGACATCCGCAACATCAAGCAGGCGATGACGGAGGTGTCGCGTTTCTACGTCGAGCTGCACGAGGCGGGCGTGGACGTGCGCTACGTGGACGTGGGCGGTGGCCTAGGCGTGGATTACGACGGCTCACGCTCCACGGGCGTGGCGAGTGTGAACTATTCGATCCAGGAATACGCCAACGACGTGATCTACTCGCTGGCCGAGGCGTGCCGCGAGCACGAGGTGCCGATGCCGCACGTGATCACGGAGTCCGGGCGCGCGCTGACGGCGCACCACGCGCTGCTGCTGTTCAACGTGATCGACCTGGAGGCGCAGCAGCCGGAGGTGCCGGACACGCTGCCCGACGACGTTCACCCGCTGGTGCACGAGCTGTCGGAGACGTTCCGCGCCCTGGACGGCAACCACCTGCGCGAGGCGTACCACGACGCGATCTTCGCCAAGGAGCAGGCGTATTCGCTGTTCAACAGCGGGGTGCTATCGCTGCGCGAGCGCGCGCTGGTGGAGAGCTTCCACCTGGCCATCATGATCCGGCTGGCGGGCTTCGCCACGGCGGATCCGGACGAGTACGAGGACCTGCTGCCCGACATCGAGGGGTCGCTGATCGACCGCTACTTCGGCAACTTCTCGCTGTTCCAGTCGCTGCCCGACTCCTGGGCGATCGATCAGCTGTTCCCGATCATGCCGATCCACCGGCTGGGAGAGGAACCGACGCGCCGCGGCACGCTGCAGGACGTGACCTGCGACTCCGACGGCAAGATCGACCGCTTCGTGGGCTACCGCACCGCCAAGGACAGCCTGGAACTGCACCCGCTGCGCACGGGCGAGCCGTACGTGCTCGGCATCTTCCTGACCGGCGCGTACCAGGAGATCCTGGGCGACATGCACAACCTGTTCGGCGACACCAACGCCGTGCACATCCGCCTGACCGACGACGCCTACGAGATCACCGACCTGGTCCACGGCGACACGACCACCGAGGTGCTCAACTACGTGCAGTTCGACGCGCAGGAGCTGATCAAGACGTTCCGCCGCAAGGTGCAGGCGGCCGCGTCCATCGAGCGCGCCGAGGCCAACGCCTTCATCGCCGATTACATCGAGGGGCTGAACGGCTACACGTACCTGGAAGGCGAGTAGCCGCCGGACCGCATGCTCGGCAGCAGCCGCTACATTCTCTCGACCGCGAGCACGTACGCGCCGGTCTCGCCGCCGCCCAGGGAGTTGGCGCGGATGTAGTACGTCGTGTCGGCGTCCGGCCGGACCAGCAGCCGGCTGTCCGTGCCGTCCGCGCCGTCGTCATCGGTTTCCACGATGTCCATGCTCTCATCGCCCGCCCCCGTGCCGACCGTCAGGAACGCGTCGAAGTCGGACGAACGGAGCGTGATCCGGTAGGTGGTGCCGGCCCGGGCGCGGAACGAGTAGACGTCGTAGAACGAGCCGTCGTCCATCATCGGGTCCGAGACTTCCAGGCTGCCGCTCCGCTCGGCGCCGGGCTCGATGGCGACCACCTCGACCGGGCCGGGTGCGGGCAGCCGCTCCAGCAGCAGCGTATAGGCACCGGCGCCACCCGCATCGTACGCGTTGGCGTAGATGCCGTACTCCCCCGTCTCCGGCAGCACGATCACCAGGCGCGAGTCGGTGCCGTCCGCTCCGTCGTCGTCGTTGGCCAGCGTCGTCAGCTCGCTGCCGTCCCAGCGGCCCAGGTGGAGGTAGGTGTCGAAGTCCTCGGACTTCATGGTCACGACGTACCGCTCCCCGGCGGTCCCGCCGAACGTGTACAGGTCGTAGTGGGAGTCGTCGCCCTCGAGCAGCGGGTCCCTCTCGTCCAGCACAGCGCTGACCGGCTGGCCGGCCACGATGGGCGCCGGGTCGACGGGGCGCAGCGGCGGCAGCGGCGAGAGCTCGATGCTGTATGCGCCGAGCCCCTCCTCCGAGTACGCCTGTGCGAGGACCAGGAACGTTCCGCTGGCCGGGGCGATGAAGCGGACGCGGGAGTCGGTGTCGCCGCCGCCGTCGTCGTCGGCCCCGAGCGCGTCGAAGACGCCACCCACGCGCTGGCCCACGACCAGGTACGTGTCGAAATCGTCGGAGCGCAGGACGATCGCCACGCGCTCACCCGGCTCGGCGCTGAACCGGTACAGGTCGAAGCGGCCGTGGTCGCCCCAGAACGGGTCGTCGGCGGTCAGCTGCCCGTTGACGGGCTGGCCGGCCGCGAGCAGCACTCCCTCCGGCTCGGGCTGCACGGCCGGCGCAGGCGTGCCGGCGCAGGCGGCGGAGGTGGCGAGAGCCAGGACGAGGATCGGCGCGTGGAGGCGCATGCGCGTGCGGGTTCGGGTGACGTCGGTGCGTGCTGCGCACGGGATGTAGGCTGCCGCCGGCCCGATCGTCAAGAAGCGGAGGCCCGGGTCGGGAAAATCCGGACATGGCGTTTCGGGGCCGTGCCCACAACCGCGGCGTCGCGCGCCCGACACCGCGAGTGCGGCGCATCGATCACCTTGGCGCAAAGCCGAACCGCATGCCGAGGTCCGCCTCCCCGAGAGATGATCATGATGCCGACGCAAACGACCAGCCGCCCGCGCTTCCGGCCGCTGCGCCCGCGAGAGATGCAGGAGGTGCTGCGCCGCAACAGCGTGGGTCGCCTGGCGTATGCGGACGGAGATGGTCAGCTGTCGATCGAGCCGGTGCATTACGTGTTCGCGGATGACGTGGTCTACGGCCGCACGTCCAGCGGCTCCAAGCTGCAGGCGCTGTGGGAGCGGCCTGCGCTGGTATTCGAGGTGGACGAGATCGATGGGCCGTTCGAATGGCGCAGTGTGGTGGCCCACGGCACGTTCCACCGGGTGCCGGACGGCCCGACGCTCGAGGCGCGCAGCCGGTGGCAGGAGGCGGTGGACCGGCTGCGGCGCCTGGATCCGCGGGTGCTGACCCCGGACGACCCGACGCCCGATCGCACGGTCCTGTTCCGCATCCCGGTGTCGGAACTGACCGGCCGGATGGCGTCGGCGGCCGGCGCAGGGGAGGCCCCGCTGCCACTCGAGCGGCCGGCCGCGCCCTTCGCGGCGGGGACGGGAGGAGGTGCGGCGGAGGAGTCACGCGAGCCGGAGGAAGCTGGGCCGGCCGCAGAACCGATCGTGGATGAGCGCGCCACGCTGCGGCCGTGGGTGCGCGGATTCCTGGGTTTCCGCCTCTCGTGGAAGATCCTGATCGCGAACGGCCTCATCGTGGCGGCGGCGATCCTGGCGGGCGCAGCCGCGGCATCCCCGGCGGACGCGGGCTTTTCGACGCCGCTGCTGCTGACGCTTCTGCTCGCGCTGGTGGCCACGGTGGCGCTGAACGCCGTGATCCTCGAACTTGCGCTGGACCCGCTGCGGGCGCTGACCGAGGCGGCGCGTCGGGTGGCGGCCGGCGACCTGTCGGCGCGAGCGCGTGTTTCCGCCTTCGCGGATCGGGACACGGCGCGCCTGGTCGGGCTGTTCAACCGCATGGTGGATGGGGTGCAGGCCGGTCGCGACCGCCTGCGCGCCGTCGCTTCGCGGGCGCTGTCCAATGCGGAGGAGGACCGTCGCCGCGTCTCGGCGGAACTGCAGGAGGACGCCGCGCAGTCGCTGGCGAGCGTGCTGGTGCTGCTGCGGGGGCTGCGGCGTGCGGAGCCGTCGGAGCGCGAACGTCTGCTGGGCCAGGTGCGCGAGGGCGTGGTGCTGGCGATCGAGCGACTGCGCTCGTGCGCAACCGATCTTCGGCCCTCGGGGCTGGACATGCTGGGCGTGGGCAGCGCGATCGAGACGTACGCCCGCCAGGCCGCCGGCCGCGCGGGGCTGGAGCTGGACGTGCGCGCCGCGCCGCTCGCCCTCCACGGCGATGCGCGTCTCGCGCTCTTCCGCGTGGCCGAGCAGGCGATCGACAACGTGGTGGACCATGCGGCGGCGCGCGTCCTGCGCATCCGCATGAAGGAGCGCGAGGGGGAGGCGCAGGTCGTGGTCGAGGACGACGGGCGCGGCTTCTCCCTCACCGACGTGCTGTCCACGGCCGATCGGGCGGTCGGCCTGTTCGCGATGCAGGAGACGGCCGCATATTTCGGAGGTGCCGTCGGCTTCCACAGTCGGCCGGGCGGCGGCACGCGCGTTGAGATCGTGTTTCCTCTCGAATCCGGGACCACCGACTGACGATGGCCGAAACGATCAAGGTGCTGCTCGTCGACGATCACGGCGTATTGCGCGCGGGGCTCCGCGCGTTGCTGGAGGCCGAGTCGGACCTCGAGGTCGTGGGAGAAGCGGGCACGGGTGAGGAAGCGGCGGAGCGCATCGCCGCGACCGGTCCCGACGTGGTGGTGATGGACCTGTCGATGCCGGGTGAGGGCGGTCTGGAAGCGACGCGCCGCATCACGGCGGAGAAGGATCCACCGCGCGTGCTGGTGCTGACCATGCACTCCGAGGAGGAGTACCTCATGCCGGTGCTGGAGGCGGGCGGCAGCGGCTACGTCCGCAAGACCAGCGCGGACGAGGACCTGGTCCAGGCGATCCGCACCGTCGCGAGAGGCGAGGTCTTCCTCTACCCGGCGGCGGCGAGCCTGCTGCTGCAGCGCTACAAGGTCAAGAAGACGGACGATTCCAGCCCGGTCGACGTGCTGAGCGAGCGCGAGCGCGACGTGCTGGCGATGACGGCGGAGGGCTACAGCTCGCGTGAGATCGGCGAGAAGCTGTTCATCTCGCCCAAGACCGTCGACACGTACCGCGCCCGGGTCATGGAGAAGCTGCAGCTGACCCACCGTTCCGAGCTGGTGCGCTTCGCTCTCGAGACCGGTCTGCTCAGCGCCGATTGATCGATCTCCGACGGTACCCCCAGCTCTTTGCCCGCATCGCGTCGATCTCGGCCGACGCGATCGTCAGCGTGGACGACGAGCTGCGCATCCTCTTCTTCAATCGCGGCGCCGAAGCGATCTTCGGCTGGGCGGCGGACGAGATCGTGGGTCAGCCGCTCGACGTGCTCCTGCCCGAACGCTACCGCGGCGTGCACACCCGCCACATCGTGGAGTTCGGCCGCTCCGACGTCGAGGCGAAGCGGATGGGCGAGCGGCTGCCCATCGCCGGGCTGCGCCGCGACGGCAGCGAGTTTCCCGCGGAAGCCTCCATCACCAAGCTGGACGCGGACGGCACGCTGATCTACACGGCGGTGCTGCGCGACATCAGCGAGCGGCAGCGCGTGCAGGAGACGCAGCAGTTCCTGGCCCGCGTCGGCACCGCGCTGGTCGGCTCGCTGGATCTCGAGGAGACGCTGTCCACGGTGGCACAGCTGGCCGTGCCGGCCCTGGGCGACTGGGCGAGCGTCTGGCTGGAGGACGAGGAGGGGCTGCGACGGCTGCAGACCGCGTACGCCGATCCGTCGCTCGCCGATGCGGCCGACCGCCTGCGCGCGCTGGTGCCGCTGCTGCCCGAGACGCACCCGGGTCGGGAGGCGTTCCGCACGGGCGCATCCATCCTGGTCGAAGAGGCCCACGAGGAGCTGCTGGTCCGGGCGGCGCCGGAGCCGGCGCACCGCGAAGCGATGCGCGGACTGGGCGTCGCATCGGCGATGTTCGTTCCGCTGGTCGGGCGCACCACCGTACTCGGCGTGGTGTGCCACTACCGCAGCCGGCCCGGCCGGCCGTTCGCCGAACGCGACCTGGCGCTGGCCGAGGAGCTGGCGCGGCGCGCGGCGCTGGCCGTCGACAACGCTCGCCTATACGCCGCCGCGCGCGAGGCGGTGCAGGCGCGCGAGGACGTCATGCGCATCGTCTCGCACGACGTCGGCAATCCGCTCAGCGCCATCCTGGTCGGCACCAAGGTCGTACGCGGCGGGCTGGAGCGCGGCCGCGGCGCCGATCAGCTGGTGGAGTACGTGGACGGCATCCGCCAGTCGGCAGACCAGATCCAGCGCCTGATCGACGCATTGCTGGACGTCGAGCGGCTGCACGCGGGGCGGCTGCGTCTGGACCCGGTCACGCTGCCGGCCAGCGAACTGGTGGCGAATGCGATCAGCGCGTTCCGGTCCCTGGCCGAGGAGAAGGAGGTCGAGCTGCGCGCGTCCGGCCTGGAATGCGAGGCACGCGTGCGCGTCGATCCCGATCGCATCCTGCAGGTCTTCTCGAACCTGCTCGGCAACGCGCTGAAGTACACGCCGGCGGGCGGGCTCGTCGAGATCGGCCTGGACGCGGACGACGCGCGCGCAGCCTTCACCGTGCGCGACACCGGTCGGGGCATCGACCCGGCCGACCTGCCGCACGTCTTCGAGCGCTTCTGGCAGGGGCGTCGCGCGCTGGGCAGGGGCGCCGGCCTGGGCCTGCCGATCGCCCAGGGACTGGTCGAAGCCCACGGCGGCCTGATCCGCGCGGAGAGCGAACCGGGTCGCGGCAGCACCTTCACCTTCGTGCTCCCGCTGGCCGACGCGCCGTGACGTGAGCCGGCTCCTGCCGCTGGCCGGGCTGCTGACGGGACTCGTGGCCGCCGGAGTGGGCGCGGCCATCCCGCTGTCCGGCGCGCTGGTCCCAGAAGCCGCGCGCATGGCCGCCGGCATCGCGGCCTTCGTCCTCGGCCTGACGATGGCGGGCCGGGTCGGCCCACTCCGCTGGCCGTCCCACGCCGCCGCGGCCGTCCTGCTGCTGCTGGTCTGGGCCGTCGCCGTGGTGGTGCTCTTCAAGCTGGTCGGTATCGTGCCCGTGGTGGCCTGCACGGCCGCGGCGGCGCTCATGGCGCCCGACCCGCTCCACCTTGCCGGCGCGTCGGTCGGCGATCCTCCCGTGGGGGGTGAGCCGCCGGGCCACGCGCCGCCCGGGACGGGGGCGCTGGCCGCCGCGGCCGGAGGTGCGGATCTGCTGGTGCTGCCGCTCCTGTTCCTGCCGATCGGCCTGATGGACGGGCGCACGACGGCGCTGCTGGGCGAGGTTCTGGTGGTCGACCTGGGTGTCGCGGCGCTGGTCGGCGCCGCGGCCGGCACGCTGGCCGGGCGGATGCCGGGCAGGGCCGGCTCCGCCGGTTCCGCGCCGCTCACCCTGACCGCCGGCGTGGCCGTGGGCGTGCTGCTGCTGCTGCGCGGACTGGGCTGCGACGGCTACCTCGGAGCGCTGGTCGCGGGCGCGGCACTGGGTCGCGCAGCGCCGCTGCGGAGCCGGCCGCCGCTGACACGCATGCACCTGGACGCCATCACGGCGGTGGTGCTTCTGCTGTTCGGCCTGGCCGCCCCGCTCGGAATCTGGGTGGGCTGGGGCTGGTCAGGCCTGGCGGCAGGCCTGACGATCCTGCTGGTGAGAGGCGCAGCGGGGCTGGCGCTGGGCGGCGCCGACAGAGTACGGGCTGCGCTCATCGCCGCGCCGGCCGGTGCAGCGGCCCTGCTGTACGGTGCGATCGCGGCCGTCGCCCTGGCGGATGCCGCGCCCCTTGCCCTGGTGGGCCAGGTCGTCGCGCTGTCGACGCTGCTCTACGCGCTGGTCCCCTGGCGTACCGCCGGCTGAGCGGCCGCCTCCAGTGCGGGCAGGGCAATCGTGAAGGTGGTTCCGACGCGGGGGGCACTGTTCACGTCCAGGGTGCCGCCGAGCAGCTCCGTCAGGCGGGCCGTGATGGTGAGGCCGAGACCGGTGCCGGACGCGGTACCACCCGCTCGCCAGAACGGCGTGAACGCGCGCTCCAGCTCGTCCTGGCTCATGCCGATGCCCGTGTCGGCAACCGTGGCGTGCAGGATGCCGCGGTCCTGACGGATCGAGAGCCGTATCGTGCCGCGCTCCGTGAACTTGACCGCGTTGCCGAGCAGGTTGATCAGGATCTGGCGCAGCTTGGCGGCGTCCGTCCGGAACGCGCGATCGTCGGCAGCGACCACGACCTGGAAATCGAGGTGGGCCGCGGCAGCCATGGGCTGCATCATCGTCCGCACCTCGTCCACCAGCGCGGGCACGTCCACGTCCTCCGGGTGCACCTCCTCCTGCCCGGATTCCACGCGCGAGAAGGTGAGCACCTCGTCGATCAGCTGCACCAGGTGCGATGCACTCAGGCCGATCTTGTCGACGTAGTCCCCGACCCGCGCCGGCACCTCCTGCGGAATGCCCAGGCGCAGCAGCTCGATGTAGCCGATGATGGAGTTCAGCGGCGTACGCAGCTCGTGGCTGAGGGAGGCCGCGAAATCGCTCTTCATGCGACTGGCCCGCTCCGCCGCGTCCCGCGCCTCGCGCAGCCCGTCCTCGGCGCGCTGGCGCTCGATCGAGAAGGCGACGTGATTGGCCACGGTCTCGACCTGCCGCAGCTGACCGTCCGCCAACCGCCACGGCTGGTTCCAGTAGGCCATGAACTTGCCGATCAGTCGGCCCCGGTCGATCAGCGGAATGAAAGCGAGTGCCCGGATGCCCTCTCCCGCGATGATGCCCCGGAACTCGGCCAGCGACGCATCCTCCAGCACGTCGGGCACCAGGATCGGGCGCGGATCCGGATCCGTCGGCCGCCACGGCGAGTGGCCGTCGACCGCACGGCGGTATGCCTCGGAGAGGCCGCGCCACGCGACGAAGCGCATCACGCCGCCGGCGTCGAACAGCAACAGGGACGCGCGATCGGCACCGACCGCGTGCAGCACGCCGTCCAGCGCCTCGTCGTAGACTTCGTCGATGGTGGCGGCGCGGGAGAGGGCTGTGCTGAGCTGGTAGGCGAACTCGAGCTCGCCGATGCGCTCTTCGAGCGCGCGGTGCAGCAGTTCCGGCGGAGGGGTCAAACATTCTCCGGAATGAGAAAGGCGTCGCGGGGGGTGCGGCTGCGACGCCTCGGTTCCCAATCTAAACCCGCGCGAGGTGCGGGGTCAACGCAGCACGTCCCGGGATGCGGGGCCTTGCCCTTGGTGCGGAGCGCACTGCATCGTCGTGCCGCACCCACCCAGAGGATCCCATGCGCCGACGACTCAGGGCCTACGCAGCCGATGCGGCACGCGCGCTGGAGCACGCGCCGGTGGAGACCGGCCTCGCGCTGCTGCTGGCCGTCGCGTTCTCGCTCGCCATCGAGACGGACACTCCGGAATCGATGCGCGTGTGGCTGGAAACCGCCGTGCTGGTCCTGCTGGCAGGTGCCGCCGCCTGGGCCGCTACGCTGCTGCGGGCGCTGGACGTTGTGTCGCAGCGGGTACGCTGGGCGATCACGCTGGCGGGGCTGGTCCTGGCCGCGGTCTACGGCCTGGTGTGGCTGGACCTCGAGCACGGGGCCGAGGCATGGCGCGCGGCCGCGCTGGTGGCCGCGGCCTGGCTGTTCGTCGCCTGGGCGCCCGCCCTGGCCGGATCGGACGGTGCGGCGCGCAGCGCAGCCTTCCGCGACGTGGGCGGGCGCTTCGTCGTGCGGCTGATCGGCGCGGCGCTCTACGGTGCCGGCCTGTTCGTCGGGCTGGCGCTCGCGATCGGCGCCGTGAACACCCTGTTCGAGCTGGGCATGGAAGGCCGCATCTATGGCCACGTCTTCGGCTGGATCGCCTTCGCGCTGATCCCGCTCGTGGTCTTCGGCGGCGTCGAGCTCTATGCCGGAGCGGAGCCCGCGCACGGCGACCGGCTGCGCGCCGTGACGCACCGGCTCATCACATGGCTGGTCGTGCCGCTGGTCATCGTCTACTACGGCATCCTGTGCGCCTACGTGGTGCGCATCGTCATCACGCGCGAGCTGCCGCACAACCTGGTATCGCCGATGGTCATCGCGGCCGGACTGCTCAGCGCCGTCGCGCTGGTGCTGATCGATCCGCGGCCGGCGGAGGACGCGCGAGATCGCCTGATGCGCGCGATACCGTGGCTGTTCCTGCCATTGGCCGTGCTGGGCGGCTGGGCCATCCTCGCCCGCGTCGGGCAGTACGGCTGGACCGAGTTCCGCTACCTGCGCCTGGTGCTGCTGGGCGCGCTCGCATTGCTCGCCGGCGCAGCGGCCCTGGCTTCGCTCCGCCGCCGGGCGCTCGCCCTGCACCTGGTGCCGGTCGTGCCCGCACTGCTGCTCGTGCTGGGGTCGGTCGGCCCCTGGAGCGCGCAGGCGGTATCGCTACGCAGTCAGCGGGACGTCTTGGGCGACGCGCTCGCGCGGGCCGGGTTCGACGACGCGCCGCTGCCCGTGTCGACCACCGCGCCCGCGCCCGCGGACACCGTACCAGCCGAGCTGTACGAGACGATCCGCTCGACCTCGAGCTACCTGGTGGACAGCCACGGGCCGGATGCGCTCGAGCCGTGGCTGACGCCGCCCGTCGATCGCGAGGTGGCGCGCAGCCTGCCGCACTTCCTGGGACTGGTGGCCGCCGGTCCGCGCCCCGGCACACCCCGGTCGTTCTTCGTGCATCTGCGGCCGGGCGAGCCGGTCGGCACCGGCCGGGGCCGGGTGCAGCGCGTGACACTCGCCGACCGCCGGCAGGTGCTGGAGCCGGACGGAGCCGGCGGCCTGCCGCTGGGCGTGCCGCTGAACGGCGCGACCTACCGGGTGGACCTGGGCGGGCTGGTCCACAGCAGCGCACCGCACGGGCCGGACGGCGCGCTGCCGCCCGACCTGGCCGTGCTGCCCCTGCTCGACCCGGACGGCGCGCCTGCCGGCGAGCTGCTGATCCTCGACCTCGGCATGACGCGCGAGGCAGGCGAGGGCGGCTGGCGCCTGATGCGCCTGGACGCCCTCGCGCGACTGGACGCAGGCGCTGCCGATTCAGCCGGTGTCGGCTCGAGCGGACGCGACAGCCCCGCCCGCGCCGCGCCTCAGTCGCCGCGGTAGCCGGGCCCGCGCACGAAGCGGCCTGGCAGCGCCCCCGTGTGCTCGCCTGCGCGCAGCACGGGCACGCCGTTCACCAGCACGTCGCGCACGCCCGTCGCGAGCTGGTGCGGCCGCTCGAAGGTCGCGTGATCGATGACGGTGTTCGGATCGAATACCACGACGTCCGCGAAGTGGCCGGCGGCCAGTCGTCCGCGCGCCTCCAGGTTCAGGTTGCTCGCCGGCAGCGACGTCATCCTGCGTACCGCCTCCTCCAGCGGGATGACGCGCTCGTCGCGCACGTAGCGGCCGAGCAGCCGCGCGAAGTTGCCGTAGGCGCGCGGGTGCGGGTTCGACCCGGTGAACGGCGGCTCCGGCGCGATGGATCCCGCGTCCGAGCCAAAGCTCATCCACGGCAGCGCGATCTGACGGCGCACGTTCTCTTCCGACATCAGGAAGTAGACGGTGCCGACATCGCCATCGTTGCGGATCACCATCTCGATCGCCGCCTCCTCCGCCGACAGGCCGTACTCGGCGGCTACCTCCGCCAGCGAGCGGCCGGTGTGGCGCCGCAGCGAGTCCTGATCGAAGCCGACCAGCAGCACGCGGTCCGGCGAACCCGCCAGCTGATACAGGCTTTCCCAGCCGTCGGGCGCGCGCATGTCCGCCAGCACGCGCGCGCGTGTGGCCGGATCGCGCAGACGCTCGATCCACGCGTCCTCCCCGCCCTCCTGCGCCCACGGCGGCATGGCCGCGTCCAGCCCGGTCGCGCCCGCCGTGTAGGTGTACATGTCGGCGCTGATGCGCATGCCTTCCGCGCGCGCGGCCTCGACCCGCTCGATGACCTGGTCCAGCTTCGACCAGTTCCCGGAGCCCGCCGCCTTGAGGTGGTAGATCTCGGCGGGCGCGCCCGAGCGGCGCGAGATCTCGATCAGCTCGTCCACCGCCTCCAGCAGGCGGTCGCCCTCGCTGCGCATGTGCGAGACGTACACGCCGCCATAGCGCGCCGCCTCCGCCGCGAGCGCGACCAGCTCGTCCGTCTCGGCATACGATGCGGGGGCGTAGATGAGCGAGGAGCCGACGCCGAGCGCGCCCTCCTCCATGGCCTGGCGGACCAGCATGCGCATCCGGTCCAGCTGGTCGGGCGTCGGATCGCGGTCCTCGTAGCCCAGCTCGTGGATGCGCACGGTGGTCGCGCCGACGAAGGACGCGACGTTGGGCGCGACGCCGCGGCGCTCCAGGTGCTCGAGGTACTCGCCGAGGGTGGTCCACGCCACGTCGAAGCGGAGGTCGCCCTGGTCCCGGGCCAGTTCACGCCGCATCTCCTCGTTCAGCGGCCCCATGGACCAGCCCTCCCCGAAGATCTCGAGGGTCACACCCTGGTGGATGTCGGACAGCGAACGAGGATCGACCAGCAGCGCCTCGTTGGCCCAGCTCAGCATGTTGATGAAGCCCGGGGCGACGGCCATGCCGGCGGCGTCGATGTCCTGCCGCGCCGCCGCACCGGACGCGCCGCGCGTCACGCGGACGATGCGGTCGCCGCGGATCAGCACGTCGCCGACCCATGGCTCGGCGCCGCTGCCGTCGTAGACGGTGCCGCCGCGGATGGCGACGTCGAACGGCGCATCTCCGCCGGCGCGCGTACCGGCACACGCGGCCAGAGCGAGGACCATGGTCAGGGGTGCAGTGGCGCGCAGCGCGCGGAGCAGAGCCTGTGCGGCACGGCGGGATCGATGCATGGCGGGGCTCCTGGGCGATGGGGCGGTGGTCAGGCCGACTCCTCCAGCATGGCCTTCATGTTCTTGAAGAAGTCGCGGCGCAGATCGGCCGACTCCTCGGGCGAGAGCATACGCTCCGCCGTCTTCGGATTGAGCAGCTCCTCCGGAATGTCCTTCAGGTAGCGGGACGGCAGCACCTCCACGGCGTCGCCGCCGCGCCTGCGGCGTCGGCACAGGGACAGCGTGAGCCGGTGTCGCGCGCGCGTGATCCCGACGTACAGCAGCCGCCGCTCCTCGGCCAGCGCCGCGTCGTCGCCCTCGATCGAGCGGGCGTGGGGCAGGATGCCCTCCTCCAACCCGACCAGGAAGACGTCGTCGAACTCGAGGCCCTTCGCGCTGTGCAGCGTCATCAGCGTGACGGCGTCCTGCGCCTCCGCATCGTCCTCCTCGTCGTCCATGTCGGCCAGCGCCAGCCGCGACAGCGCCTCCGCCAGCGTAGGCGCGCGCCACTCCTCGGCGTCGGGATCGGCCGGCGCGTCCTCGGCGGTGAGGGCAAGGTCGCCGCGGTCGACGCCCGTGCCGAGCTCGGACCAGCGGCGCCGCTCGTAGCGGGCGATGGTGCCGGCCAGGTCGCGCAGGTTGGACAGCCGCGCGTCGTGCGTGCCGGCGGTGCGGTAGTCGGCGCGGATGGCGTCCTCGAGGCCCACGTCCTTGAACAGGTCCATCGCCCAGCGCGCGATGGGCGGCAGACCGGTGGCTGGCGGCGGCCGCTTGGCCAGTTCCTCGGCGCGAGCCAGCGCGTCGCGCTGGCCGTCCATCACCTCGAGGAACGCGGCGACCGCCTCCGCCTGCGCGCCGCCGAGCAGTTCGCCGTCCGCCGTGCGCAGCGTCTTCGCAAAGCCCGCGTTCCGCTCGCGCGCCAGGTCCGCGACCTTGCCGATGCTGACGCGGCCGATGCCGCGGGACGGGTAGTTGATGATGCGACGCAGCGCGATCTCGTCGCGCGGATGCGCGATCGCGCGCAGGTACGCCATCCCGTCGGCGACCTCCTTGCGATCGAAGTACGACTGGCCGCCCACCACCCGGTACGGAATACCCTTGGCGCGCAGCGCCTCCTCGATCGGACGCGATTGCGTGTTGGCGCGGTACAGCACGGCGAACTCGCGCCAGGGGCGCCGCTCGCGGAAATGTCGCAGCGACAGCTCGGACGCGATGATATCGGCCTCGGCCGCGTCGTCGTCGTGCTCGTAGTAGTCGATCGGGGCGCCGATCGGATTCTCCGTGCGCAGCCGCTTGTCGTGCCGGCGAGCGTTGCCGGCGATCACGCTGTTGGCCGCCTCCAGGATGCGGCGCGTCGAGCGGTAGTTCTGCTCCAGCTTGATCACCGACGTGCCCTCGAAGTGCCGCTCGAACTCGAGGATGTTGCCCACGTCGGCGCCGCGGAACGCGTAGATCGACTGATCGTCGTCGCCCACCACGCACACGTTGCGGCGCGCGCCCGCCAGCAGCCGCGTCATGTGCAACTGCACGGCGTTGGTGTCCTGGTACTCGTCCACCATGACGTAATGCCAGCGACGCCACGTGTCGCGCCGAACCTCCTCGTCCTCCTCGAGCAGCTTCACCGGCAGCAGCAGCAGGTCGTCGAAGTCGACGGCGCCGCACGCGCGCAGCACCTCCTCGTACCTGCCGTAGGCGTCGGCGGCCAGCACCTCGTAATCGTCGGCCCGCGTACCGGTCGCGGCGGAGGCGATGACCTCCTCGCGCGCGCCGCGCGGCGAGACGCCGCGCGTCTTCCAGTCGCTGATCCGGCGCAGCACGCGCTTCAGGTCGAAGCGGTCGTCATCGATCGAGATCTCCTGCGTGGCCTGACGCAGCGCACCCAGCTGGTCCGAGCCCGAGTAGATGGCGAAACGGCGCGGCAGGCCGACCTTCTCGGCGTGCAGCTTGAGGATGCGCGCACCCAGCGAATGGAACGTGCTGACCATGACGTCCTTCGCATCGTCACCGGCGTAGGTGCGCACGCGCTCGCGCATCTCGTCTGCCGCCTTGTTGGTGAAGGTGACGACCAGGATCCGGCCGGGCTCCACGCCGCGACCCCGCACCAGGTGCACACAGCGATGCACCAGCATCTTGGTCTTGCCCGAACCGGCGCCGGCCAGCACCAGCAGCGGACCGTCCGTATGCTGCACGGCACGCCGCTGCTCGGGGTTGAGCCCGCGCAGCCAGGGGGCGGCGGTGGAGGCCTTCGCGTTCATGAAGAGAGGTGCTGCGAGTGATGCGTCGGGGTCGGGCGGCGGAATATGCCGGCCCGACCCTGGCCCTTCAAGTCGTCGCCCGCGATCCTCAGGCGCCGCGCGACGCGGTGTGAAACAGGGGCGGCGGAGGCGGCGTAGGAGGCGGCGACCGCGGGGATGAGGGATGGGGGATGAGGGATGAGGGATGAGGGATGAGGGATGGGGGATGAGGGATGGGGATGGGGATGGGGGATGGGGACGGGGATTGGGGATGGGGATGGAGGACGGTGCAGGACGACGCGAGACCTTTGGAGCGGAGACCGGATAGTGGAGCTCGAACGCCGAGGACTGATCCCTCATCCCCCATCCCCCATCCCCCATCCCGCCCTTACTGGTCCCTGCTGGCTACTCCCCATGCGTCGCGCCTCCATCGCAGTTCTGATGTCCTTGCTCCTCGCCGGGCCGGCCGCGGGTCAGACCACGGCGCGCGCCGACTCGGCCGAGGCCGCTGCGCTGCTCGACGCGGCTCGCGCGGCACGGGCGGAGCTGGGCAGCTCGATCGTCGCGTACGAGGCGACCATCAGCCGGCGCATGCGTGCACGGCTGCGCCTGCCGCTCAAGGACCGGATGCTGGCTCGCGTCGAGGAGGCGGCGCGCGTACGCTGGAGCCGGGACGGGGAAACGGTGGCGTACATGGTCGCCGGCCGGCAGGAGGACCCCGAGGGCGTATCGCCTTCCACGGGCTTCGACCTGGACGCGATCTTCGACCCGGCGGGCGAGCGCGTGTACTTCGGCTCCGGCCTGGGCGACCTGACCGACGAGGAAGAGAACTTCTGGATCGCCCACCCGCTGGCCGAGGGGTCGGAGCGCGACTACCGCTACGCGGTCGGCGACACGCTGACGCTGCGCCTGCCGGGCGGGCGCGTGCTGCGCTCGGTCGAGCTGCGCGTTACCCCGCGCCGGGAGTCCTTCCATTACCTGACCGCATCGCTCTGGGTCGAGCCCACGACCGGTGCACTGGTGCGTGCGATCTATCGCCCGTCGCGCAACGTGGACCTGCTGCGCGACACGGTGTTCATCGATGCGGAGGACCTGGATGACCTGGATCGGGTCCCCGGCTTCCTGAAGCCGATCGAGATCGACTTCGAGCTGATCGCGATCGAGTACTCGCTGTGGGACTTCGAGCACTGGCTGCCCTACCGCATGAGCGTGGAGGGCTACGCGCGCGCCGGCATGTTCCGCGTTCCGCTCGAGGTCGAAACGGCGTACACGATCGAGTCCGTGATCGACGAGCAGGACGCGGCGGCCGATTCCGCGGCCGCGGTCACGCCGGAACAGGTGCTCTCGGCGTGGGGCGCCGATGCGGCGTCCGAGCCGGAGGAGCTGGGCGAGAACGACGGCGGCGCGGGCTGGCTGTACGTACCACGCGACACGGCATCGCTCATGACCTCCGACGAGCTGCCCGCGCCGATCGGGGAGGCGTCACCGGGCTTCGCGGCCGAGGAGGATCTGGCGCCCTACATCGAGCGGCTGCGCCGCTTCGAGGGCGCGCGCTCCCGCCCGCCGCGCGTCGCGCTCGAGTGGGGGCTGCGCGGCCAGGGGCTGGTGCGCTACAACCGCGTGGAGGCGCTGTCGCTCGGCCTGCGTGGACTGGTGGAGGGCGGGCCCGGCAGCCTGAGCCTGACCACGCGGCTCGGCGTGGCCGATCTGCACCCCAACGCCGAGCTGGCGGCCCGCCTGCCGCTGTGGCGCCTCACGCTGGGCGCGGCGATCTACCACGAGCTGGCCGCGGTGGAGGGCGGCGCGCCGTTCGGCTTCGGCAACTCCTTCGGCGCGCTGTTCCTCGGCCGCGATGACGGCGACTACTACCGCACCACCGGCGTGCGGCTGGACGTGCAGCCCCCGGAAACCAGCCGACCCTGGCTACGCGCGTCGTTGTGGGCGGAGCGGCAGGACGCGGTGGAGCGCGAGACCGACTTCAGCCTGCCGCACCTGTTCAGCGGCGACGACTTCAGACCGAACGTCGCGGCGAACGACGCCGACCTGCTCGGCGCCACGCTGGTGGCCGCGCCCTGGTGGGGCATCTCGGCCGAGCGGCTCCAGGCGGGGCTGGAACTGTTCGCGCAGCCGGTGACCGGCGATTACCGCTTCGCGCGTGCACGGCTGACCGGGCGACTGGTGCTGCCCTTCGGGGAGCGCACCAGCATTGCGGCGGAGGCGGCGGCGGGCACGTCGTGGGGCGAACTGCCGATCCAGTACGCGTGGTTCATCGGCGGCCCGGCCACGCTGCGCGGCTACGACGGCGCGACCGCGATCGGTCCCGACATGGCGCGCGCGCGCCTCGAGGTAGCGCGCGGCCGCGGCACCGGCGCCCTGGCCGTCTTCGCCGACGCCGGCTGGGCCGGCGAGCGCGCCGACTTCGACAGCGACGACGCGCTGCTCTCCGCCGGCGTCGGCGTCAGTCTGCTGAACGGGCTGGTCCGGCTGGACCTGGCCCACGCGCTGCGCGAGCCGCGCGGCTGGCGGCTCGACGCGCGCTTCGACGCGCCGTTCTAGGCCAGGCTGGACTACATCGACTGGTAGACGCTGCCCTGGCCGTCCGCGGTGAACGCGAACACGTCGAACGGCTCGGGGATGCGGCCGGGCACCTCCATGCCGGGCGAGCCGATCGGCATGCCCGGTACCGCCACGCCGGCGACGGCCGGCCGTTCCTCGAGCACGCGCCGGACGACGGCCGCGGGGACGTGACCCTCGACCACGTAGCCGTCGACCGTGGCCGTGTGGCAGGAGCCGAGCGCGGCAGGCACGCCGAGAGACGTCTTCACGGCCGCCATGCCCGCGGTATCCCGCACCACCACCTCGAAGCCGGCCTCGCGCATGTGGTCGACCCAGTCGCCGCAGCAGCCGCAGGTCGGGCTCTTGTAGACCGTCATGACCGGCGCCTCGCCCGCCCACGCCTCCGTCGCCACCGATGGGCTGGCATCGCCGCGCGAGGAGAAGACGACGGCACCGGCGACCGCGACGACCAGTGCGCCGCCGATCAGGAACGGGAGTCTGGACTTCATGGCTGAGCTGGGTTGGAGAAGCGCGGCGCGTCCGTGCGGCGCCGCCGCTCCGAATCTAACGGGTCGTCGCCTCACGTGAAGCCGTGCATTGCCTGACCGGTGCGTGGGGCTATTCTTCTGTGCACGGGCGCGGCGTCATCGCGCCATCGGTCCGAAGCGAGGAGTGCGGTCTTGGCCAGGCAGGGATACGACTGTTCGAAGTGCCCGGCGTACTGCTGCTCGTACGCGCGCATCATCGTGGACGACGACGACATCGTGCGACTGGGCGAGCGCTTCGGCCTCGACTACGAGACGGCGCGGAAGAAGTTCACCAAGCAGGGCGCCGAGGAGGGCGAGCGGGTGCTGCGGCACCGGCACGACCCGCTGTTCGGCACCGCGTGCCGCTTCCTGGATCAGGAAACGAGACGCTGCACCGTGTACGAGCACCGGCCGGGCATCTGCCGCGAGTTCCCGGGCACCAGCCGGTGCGGCTACTACGATTTCCTGACCTTCGAGCGACGCTCGCAGGACGACCCGGAGCTGGTCGTCGCGGCGTGGGTCGCAGAGCTCTAGCGACGACACACCATGTGGGAAAAGAAGATCTTCGCCGAGCGGGTGCGCGCCTTCACCGAGCAGCTCGAGCGCACCCTGTACGACGCGTACGTGCGCATCGCCGAGGAGCGCGAGGGGCGCGGGCTGCCGCAGGCCGTGGCCGACGAGGTGAACCTCATCTCATGGCCGCAGTCCTGGCCCGACGCGAAGCACGGCTTCGAGCGCGCCGGCCGCGATCAGCGGCTCACCGTGCAGACGCACGTGGTCAAGGACGAGACACTGGGCTTCGTCCTGGTCTACCACGGCGGCCGCTTCGCCGCGCGGGTCGACAACCCCGGCCAACCGTTCTGGAGCCGCGTCGGCGAACGGAGGCTGCCCGGCCAGTCGGACCAGGCCGCCTGGCAGGAGCTGGGGGCGGCCAGCTAGAGGCCGCGGCGCGCGGCGGCCGCACCGCCGCGCAGACCGGCCAGGAACCGCCGCGCATTCACGCCCAGCGTGCGCGTGCGGTAGCCACCCTCCTGTACGACCAGCGTGGGCAGCCCCACCTCGCCGATCAAGCGGCCATTCGTCTCGAAGTCCTCCGCCACCAGCCCCCAGGTGCCGGTCGGGTCGTGGCGCGCGGGATCCAGACCCAGTGACACGACCAGGAAGCGCGGATCGAAGGTGCGGATCGCCTCGAGCGCCGAACGCAGCGCCCGCGCGTAGCGCTTGCCGTCCACGCCTCGCTCGGGCAGCGCGAGGTTCAGGTTCGCGCCCGCGCCCTCCCCTTCCCCCGTCTCGTCCTCGAAGCCGCTGAAGTACGGGTAGGCGAACGAGGGATGCCCGTGGATCGACACGGTCAGCACGTCGCCGCGGCGCCAGAAGATGTCCTGCTGGCCGTTGCCGTGGTGGTAGTCCACGTCCAGCATCGCGACGGTGCCGTGCCCGGCAAGGTGCTCCGCCGCGATCGCGGCGCTGTTGAAGTAGCAGAAGCCGCCGAATGCGCGATGCTCCGCGTGATGCCCCGGCGGCCGCACGAGCGCATACGCGCTCCAGGAGCCGTGCAGCACCTCGTCCGCCGCGGTCAGCGCACAGTCGACGGCAGCGCGCGCCGCGCGATACGCGTTTCGGTTCAGCGGCGTGAACGTATCGATGCAGTAGTAGCCGGCGCGCGTCGGCAGGTCCTTGGGCGGTCGCGCCGCATTGCGGATCGGAAAGACGTACGGGTAGACCGAGCGGTCCGGCTCCGTCGCCTCGCAGACGGTGCGCAGGTAGCGGACGTACTCCCCGTCGTGCACGGCCGTGACGTACCGGTCCGGGTAGTGGGCCGCGGGCAGCCGGCGGATCCAGTCCACACGCTCCAGCTCCTTCAGGATCGACGCGACGCGAACGGGTGCCTCCACGTAGCCGCGCTCGCGCACGTGATGGATTTCGTGACCCTCGTTCACGACCAGCGTGACCAGTGACGCGTCCAGCACGGGCTCGGCGTCCGCCGCGCGGGCCGCGGCCGCGCGAGCGCGATCGAGTGGCGGCCGCAGGCGCACCGGATCGTCCTGGAACGAGCGGACGACATCGTCGACGTAGCGCTCGGAGCAGACGTCGCCGTAGCGCCGCTCGAGGATCGCACGCACGATGGCACGTGCACGGTCGAGCCCCAACTCGGCCGCGCCGTCGAGCGGGTCGAAGAGCAGGTGCGGCGCGGCCTCCCCGGGCTCGAGCCGCGTTTCGTAGGCCGTGCCCGCGATCGGGCGCGCGCCCCATCGCTCGTAGAAGCGCAGCCGCGCGCGGTTCTCGCGCCGCGTCTCCGGGTTCGATTCCAGCTCCTCGTCTGCGGGCAACGCCTCCAGGAAGACGCCGACGCAGCCGAGCGTACGCGCCTCCTCGCGCACGCGCTCGTACAGCGCACCGCCCACGCCGCCAGACTCCCCGCGCGCCGCGGCGATGAAGTCGAGGAATGCGAAGTCGAGGTCGGGCGCGTGGCGCAGCAGCGCGAAGCCGCGCATCCGCCCGCCCGACGTCTCCGCGACGTAGAGCAGTGCGCGGAAGTCGGGGCGCGGATGGCGCAGCTCCTCGGGCAGCGCATCGACCAGCCGCTGCGCCACGCCGCGGAAGCGGTCGCGCAGCAGCTCCTGCGCTGAACGGGCGGCCGCGGCGTCGGCGGGGTCACGTGTGTCGTAGACGCGTCGGATTCGGATCATGCGCCCACGCTAGAGGCGCGGACCGGATCCTGCCAGCGGCCGGCTGTACGAGGCACAGGCGCATGCCCGGCTCCACGGCGCCGCACTCGCTGCGGCGCGCGCCGTGTGTACCGGGCGTCATGTCCGCACAACGGAGGTCCGCATGCTGCGACGCTCAGTCCTGACCGCGATCGTCCTGACGGCACTCGCGTGTTCCGGCAACGACGGCGAGGTGGAGCGCGCCGCCCCGGCCGGGGCGCACGACGCCGTCGGGGCCGCGCCCGCGGACTCGCCGGTCACGACGCAGCAGGCGCTGCGGGCACTGCCACCCGTGCTGCTCGGCACCGCCGATGCACCCACCGGCCAGGCGGTGCACTACTTCCCGCAGGATGAGGCCACCACCGGCTATCTGGCGGTGCCGGATGGACCCGGTCCGCACGGCGCCGTGATCCTGATCCACGAGTGGAACGGGCTGGTGGACCGGGTGCGGCAGATGGCCGACCTGCTGGCGGAACAGGGCTACGTCGCGCTTGCAGCCGACCTGTACTCGGGACGCACCGGCTCGAACCCGCAGGAGAACCGCGCGCTGGTGCAGGAAACGCAGTCCAGCCCGCAGACGATCATCGCGAATCTGGACGCCGCGGCCGCGTTCCTGCGCGCGCGCGACGACGTGAGCGGCCGCATCGCAACCATCGGCTGGTGCTTCGGCGGCGGCGTCGCGCTCAGCTACGCCATGGGCGGCGAGAACCACGACGGCACCGCAATCTTCTACGGCCGCCTGGTCACCGACCCCGACTCACTGGCCTCGATCCGACACCCGATCTACGGCACCTTCGCCGCCGAGGACCAGGGCATCCCGCCCGAACAGGTGAGCGCCTTCGTGCAGGCGCTGCGGGTCGCGGGCGTCGAGAACGACGTCCACGTCTACGACGACGTGGACCACGGCTTCTGGCTCTACGTGGATCGGCAGCCCGAGGAGCGCGCTGTGCCCGCGCTCGACGCGTGGCTGCGACTGCAGAGGTTCCTGTCGGGGACGATCGGTCGCTGAGAGGGGCGGGGCCGGAGGTGAGGGGCCGGCGGGAAGGCGGACGACGAGGGAGGGCGTAGCCGCGGGCGAGGGCGGGGACGGGGGCACGGACCGGACCATTGCCGGGCGTCATCCCCCATCCCCCATCCCTCAGGTCGCCGGGCGCGCCTCCGGCTCCAGCTTCACCGACCACAGCCCGGAGTTGAAGTCGCTGAGGAAGAGGTGGCCCTTGTGGGTGAAGCCGCCCCAGACGAAGGGGGCGTTGGAGACGTAGCCGTCGGGATCGAACGGCTTGAAGACGGCGATCTCGCGGCCCTGCGCGCGCAGGTCGCCCATCAGCTCGCCGCTGACGTCCACCATGCGCATGCCGCCCTCGTAGTACGCCTGGTACAGCACGTCGTCCTCGACCCACATGTTGTGGGTGCCGAACTCCTCGACCTCATAGCGCGCCACATACTCCGGGTTCTCGGGGTCCGTGAAGTCGACGATGTGGACGTAGCCCCACGTCGCGCCCGGCACGGTGCCCGGGCCCGGGATCGACACGCCGGAGCCGGCCCAGGCCATGCCTCGGCGCTGCATGATCTCGTCGCCCAGGAACAGGTAGAACTTGCCGGTCTCCTCCTGGAAGTACGGGAACGCGGCGTGGGTCGCGCCGGTCGGCACCGGGAAGTTGGTCACGAAGACCGGGTTCTCGATGGTGCCGCCCCAGCGGCCGTTCCCCACGTCCACCACCACCACGCCATTGCCCCACTCGCTGGAGTAGGCCATGCCGTCGTGCACCCACACGTCGTGGATGTAGCTGTCGGGGTGGTTGTACTCGCTGACGAACGTCGGGTTGTAGATGTCGCGCACGTCCAGGATCACGTACTTGTCGCCGCCGGAGAGCGCGAACAGGTAGTCGTCCGTGGCGAACAGGTTGTGCACGCCGCCGGTCAGGTTCTCGTCGTAGTTCGCGGCGACCTGCGGGTTGCGCGGGTCCGCCAGGTCGATCAGCACCACGCCGTTGCGGCGGTTGCTTGCGCCCTCGCGGCCGAGCGCGGCGTAGCGGCCGTCCGGCGAGACCTTTACGTCATTGACCGTGCGCGCGTCCACCTGGACCGAGTCGACCTTCACCACGTTCGCCGGGTCGGTGATGTCCCAGAAGTACGCCCAGCCGTCACCGCCCCAGGTGCCGGTCACGGCGTAGTCACGGCCGTCCACGCCGGTGAACGGCCAGATGTCGGAAGTGTGCACGTGGCTGACCGCACCGCGACCGACCAGCTGCACCGGCCGCACCACATCGCGCTCGTGCAGACGCACCGCCGTGCGCGCCGTGAGCGGCCCCGCGCTGGCGATGACCGTGTAGACGCCCGCCGCCTCTCCCACGAAGCGGCCGTCCCGCACCTCCGCCACCGCGCCCGGCGCCTCGACGCCCTCCGCGGGGGTGTAGGTGGCCGTCCACGTCACTGGCAGGTCGGCGACGGGTCGACCGCTGCGATCGCGCGCGACCGCCTCGAACGCCAGCACATCGCCCGTACGCGCCTCGCGCGCGCCACCCGTGATGGTCAGCTCGGCGGCGGGGAACTGCTCGACGCGGTGCTCGACGCTGCCGCGCACGCCATCCATGGTCGCCGTCACCGTCGCGCGACCCGGCTTCAGCGCGACCACGTTGCCGTACGCATCCACCTGGACCACCGACGGATCGGAGGAGACCCAGGTGAACTCGGCGTTCGGGCGCTGGCTGTCGTCCGCGTGGAACGCGGCGGCGGCGTGATGCAGCATCGTACCTGCGTACAGACGCCCCTCGTCCGGCGTCACCACCACGCGCCGCACCGGCGCCCACTCCGCCTGTACGTCCACCCAGCGATAGACCGGATCGGCCTCGGAGTCCTCGGGCGTCATGACCACCGCGATCACGCGGAAATCGCCGCCCTCGGAAGCGGAGATCGAATCGCCGGTGACCGTCACGACACCACGGTTCTGCGAGAAGAAACGCACATCGGCGTCGACCTCGCGACCCTCTGCGTCGTAGAGCGTCACCGCGGGCAGCGCGACCTTGCGGCCGTGCGGCACCTGGACCCGCTCGGCCGCCAGCTCCATGCGGGTCACGGTGGCGCCGCGCTCCAGCCGCTGCTGCGCGTTCTCCGGCGTCTGCGCGACCGCGGGCACGGCCATCAGAAGGGACACTGCCGCGATCGAACACATCGCGAGCACTCGCTTCATGGGATCCTGCCTGTCGGATTGAACGGGTCGCGCGGGGCGCGCGACGCAGGGTGGCCAACTTGACCGGAGCAGCCGCCACCATCAACCCCGGGGGGACGGACCGCGAAACAGGGCCGCGGCCCGAGGCCTGACCGGCCGAGTATCAGCCGCTGGCGCGGTCCGCGAACGGCTCGACCCGAGCCGGCTGCTCCAGACGCGCCCGCCACGAACGCAGGGGCGCCGCGGCGCTGCGAGCCGGCACCCGCCGTACGCGCGAAGGCGCGATCGAGACCAGCGGCGAGGAACCGTACGCACGCCAGCGCCGCTGACCCAGCTCGTCCCGCTGCGCCCGCGCCAGCGCATGCAGCCGGCGCGCGCAGTGCACCTGCTCGCGCTGACGGGCCACAGCCAGCCCGCCCAGCAGCGCCTCGCGCGCACCCGCCACGTCACCCACCGCGGTCAGCACGTCCGCCATCGCGTGCACCACGCGCAGCCGGTCCACGGGCTCCTCGTACAGCAGAGCCGCACGCGCGTAGTCGGTCGCCGCGCCGATCCACCAGCCGCGCGCACGCCGCAGCGCGGCCCGCTCCTCACGAGCCACCGCCGCCGCTTCCAGGTCACCCGCAGCCTGCGCATCCCGCTGCAGCCTGGCCAGGTCCCGCTCCGGCCGCTCGCCGACCAGCGCATGGCCGACCGCGGCCAGCCGCGCCAGCCGATGCGCCGGACCAGTCAGGGCCGAAACGCGCGTGTAGAGATCGCGCGCCGCCGGGACGTCACCCGCACGCCGCGCCGCCCTCGCACAATGCAGACACACCACCGCGTCGCCCGGCGCGACTCTGCGCGCCGCCTCGTACGCCTCCCGCGCCGCGTCCAGCTCGCCATGCCGCTCCAGCAGGCCGCCCCAGCGCGTCAGCGATGCCGCGAACTCGGACTCGCCCAGCCCCGTCGCTTCCAGCAGAGCCACCAGCGCACGCGCCGCGGGACCCGCCGGCAGGGCGGCGGTCACCGCGTGCGCGCGCTCCATCAGAAAGGCCGCTCCCGGCTCCCCACCGACGTGCGCCAGCACGGCGCGCACGACCATGCGCCCCGCCTCGACCTCCGTCGCGCGCCCCTGTGGCTCGCCCCGCGCCGCGCCCGCGGCCTCATTGAGAACGATTCTCATTGCCAGAAGACTACCCGCACGGGCGCCGCGGCGTCAAGCGCCGGGACAGCGACGCGCAACGGAAAAGGGGCCGCCGGCATGACGCCGGCGGCCCCTTTGCGTGCTGTGCGAAGTGTGGAGGCTACGGCCGCGCCTTCGGCGATTCCGGGGAATAGGTGCCGCACGTGGCGCGATCGCCCTCCAGGCGGACCACGATCTCACCCGCATGGCACTCGCGATTCTCGTTGTGGGCGCAGTCCGTGGCGCTGCAGCTGCCCACGGTCGACGCGCGTGTCGCTGGCTTCCGGCTCGGTTCCGCCATGGTGGCCTCCGTTCGAGTTCGTTTGATTCGGTTGTCTCTGTGTCGTTGCGAGGAATATGCCGCTGCGCCGTAACTAGCGCAACCACAACGGTTTAGGCGGGCTTCAATGAGTTTGGGAATCAATTTCAGCCCGGCTCGGACGCGGGCGCTGCGGAGGGGCGGCACGGCGCCTGCTCGCCGGGTAGGCAACGACCAACTGAAGGGGAGCGTGCATGAGCGAGCGGAACCTCTGGGCGGACGTGCTGATCGGCGTGGCCGCGGGCGCAGTGGGCACGGCGGTGATGGACCAGTACTTCCGGGCCGCGTCGAAGGTGCAGGAGGCCCTGGCCGGGGATGACGCCGGAGGGGACGGGGACGGCGGCGGGGGGCGGCTGGACGACATATCGATCACGTCGATCGAGCGGCGGGAGGACGAGAACGCGACGACGACGCTGGCGCGGGCGGCTCACGAGCGGGTGACGGGCGAGGAGCCGTCCGATACTCGGAAGCAGCGGCTGGGCACGGCGGTGCACTGGGGCATGGGCCTGTCGATGGGCGCGCTGTATGGTCTTTTGCGCGGCCGGCGGGACGGGTCGGATGTTGGCGGCGGACTGGTCTTCGGTGCCGGTGTCTGGGCGGCGGCGGACGAGCTGATGGTGCCGCTGCTGGGGCTGAGCAAGGGTCCGACGGCGCATTCGGCGGAGGAGCATCTGCAGGGTCTGAGCGCGCACCTGGTGTACGGCGCCACGACGGCGCTGGCCGCGCAATCGATCGCGCGGCTCACCTGAGGCAGGCGGAGGGAGGCGGGGTGGCGGACTTCGGCGGGATCCTGGAGCGGGTGCGGTGGCGCTCGGTGCCACCGCTGGCGGCGGCACTGGCGCTGGGGATGCTCACGGTCACGCTGCTGGAGATGTCGGCGCGTCCGCTGGCGCTGCTGGTGCTGGCGATCGCGGTGGCGGAGGCGTTGAAGCCGCTGGTGGACTGGCTGGAGCCCAAGGTTCGGCGTCGCGCGGTCGCGGCGTCGCTGGTCTTCCTGGCGCTGACGGCCGTGCTGGCGCTGCTGATCTGGGCGGTGGCGCCGGGGCTGGTGGACCAGTTCGAGGCGCTGGTGCGGAGCCTGCCGCAGCTGGCGGAGGAGCTGCAGGGGCTGCTGCAGCGGAGCGGTCTGGCCGACCATCTGGACGGTGAGGCGATCGCGGGGCCGGTGGCCGGCAGCATCGGCAGCTTCGCGTTGTCGATCCCGACGCGGATCCTGTCGGCGGTGGTGGACGGCATCGTGGTGGCGTTCCTGGCGCTGTACTGGCTGATCGGCTCGCGGGACATCCGTCGCTTCGCGCTGTCGCTGGTGCCGGCGGAGAAGCGGGAGCGCGCGGCCTCGGTCACGGCCGAGATGGGCGACGCGATGGGCGGCTACGTGCGGGGCGTCGTGATCAACTCGCTGATCATGGGCGTGCTGGCGTGGGTGGGCCTGATGCTGATCGGCGTGCGGTACCCGTTGATGCTCGGGCTGCTGACGGCGATGGGCGAGGCGGTGCCGGTGTTCGGACCGATCGTGGTCGGAGCGATCGTGACGCTGCTGGCGCTGCTGCAGTCGGTGACCAAGGCGATCATCGCACTGATCTTCTTCACGGCGCTGACGCAGATCGAGGGTCAGGTCCTCACGCCGAACATCATGCGCAGCCAGACGGAGGTGCCGCAGACGCTGGTGCTGTTCGCGATCCTGGTCGGAGCGGCCCTGGGCGGCGTGCTGGGCATCCTCGTCGCGATCCCGATCGCGGCGGCGGTGCGCGTGGCCGTGCTGCGGCTCGCGCCGCGCGACGAAGGCACTTCGGAAGCGGCGGGCTGAGCGGGCCTCGTTGCGTCGATTTCTCGTCCGCTGGGTGGTCTGGCACCTCTGCGTCTGGGCGATCCTGACGCTGCTGTGGGCGCCGGTGCTGCCGGCGGGGCCGTTGCCGCCCGTGCTGCTTGGCGTGCTGCTGGCCGCGCCGATGCTGGAGCTGATGCGTCGCTTCCGCGGCGGCGGCGGCTACCCGGGCGTGGCCGTCCGCGTTTGGCTGCTGCGCCCCTTCTGGTACGGTCAGGCGCTGGCGCCGCCGGTGGCGGCGCTGGGTCTGGTGGCGGCTCTGGTCGGGCTGCCGTTCGGGGCGGCGGGGACGGCGGGGCGCTGGGCCTCCGCGCTGGCTGCGCTGGCGCTCGCCGGGCTGGCCGTGATCGGCTACGCCGGCAGCCGCCGCCTGGACGTGCGGGAGCTCGAAGCCGCGTGGCCCGACCTGGCGCCGGAGCTGGACGGCCTGCGCATCGCCCATCTGTCGGACCTGCACCTGGGTCCGCATATCCCGCGCGGCTGGCTGCGGCGCGTGCGAGCGGCCGTGGTCGCGGCAAGACCCGACCTGGTGGCCGTGACTGGCGATCTGGTGGACGACTTCGCCCCCGACGCGGACGTGTACGCGGCCGCGTTCGGCGACCTGGACCCGCCGCTCGGCGTGTGGATCGTGCCGGGCAACCACGACGTCTACGCCGGCTGGCATGAGGTCCGGCAACGGCTGGAGCGCCTGCCCGTGCACGTCCTCGTGAACCGCGCGCGGGTGCTGAGCCGCGGCGGTGCGCGGCTGGCCATCGCGGGCACGGGCGACCCGGCGGGGCGCAGTCGGCGCGCCCGCGGCGCCGACGATGCGGGCCCGGATATCGCATCGACCATGCGGGACGTGCCGCCGGGCACCTTCACCATCGTGCTCGCGCACAACCCGGTGCTGTGGCCGGAGCTGGCGCGGGCCGGCGCGCACCTGACGCTGAGCGGCCACACGCACTGGGGCCAGTTCGCGCGACCCCGCCGGGGCTGGTCGCTGGCCTCGCCCTTTCTCGAGCACGCGATGGATCGCATCGGCCGGGACGGCCGGCTGCTCTACATCTCGCCGGGCACCGGCTACTGGGGCATCCCGTTCCGCATCGGTGCATGGCCGCAGGTGGCGGTCATCACGCTGCGGCGCGGCGCAGGCGGGTGGGACGTGCGCGGCGATCGCGCCGCGACAGGAGAATCCAGGAGAGCGAAGGAGCCGACGTGAGGGACTGGATCGTGGAAGTGGTGCGGGACCTGGGCGCGTGGGGCGTCGGTCTGCTCATGCTGCTCGAGAACGTGTTCCCACCCATCCCATCCGAGCTCATCATGCCGCTGGCCGGCTACCTTTCGGCGTCGGGCGACATGAGCTTCACCGCCGCGCTCATCGCGGGCTCGCTCGGCTCCTTCCTGGGCGCGGTCGGCTGGTACGTGGTCGGGCGCAAGGTCAGCCAGGACCGCTTCCGCGACTGGGTGGACCGCCGCGGTGTCTGGGTGGCCATGACCCCCGATGACGTGGATCGCGCGCGCGACTGGTTCGACCGGCACGGCGGCGCCAGCGTGCTGATCGCGCGTCTCGTGCCCGGCCTGCGCACGGTGATCTCGGTTCCCGCCGGCTTCAGCCGCATGTCGCTCGTGCCCTTCCTGCTCTACACGGCGGTCGGCACGGCCGCATGGACGGCGCTGCTCGCGTGGGTCGGTCGGCTGCTCGGGCAGCAGTTCCCCAAGGTGGGCGAGTACGTCGGCATCGTCGCCTGGGTCGTCATCGGCGGCGCGGTCCTCTGGTACGTGTGGAGGGTGGTCAAGCTGAAGCGGCGCGGGGATTGACCAGCGCATAGGTTCACCTCTCGTACGGCACGAGACCTCCACGCTCGCACATGACCGAGTTCCCCATCCTGCGCGACCTGGGCTACGTGGTCGTTGTCGCGGCCACGCTGCTGGTCGCGACGCGGCCGCTGCGCGTGCCGCCCATCCTGGCCTACATCCTGGGCGGCCTGCTGCTCGGGCCGGTGCTGCACCTGCTGGCCGTCTCCGAGTCGATCGACCTGTTCTCCCACCTCGGCATCGCACTGCTGCTGTTCGTGGTCGGACTCGAGCTCAGCGTGGACAAGATCCGGGACGTCGGCGGCGCGGCTGCGACCGTGGGCGCGCTGCAGGTCGTCTCGACGGTGGTGCTGGGCGCAGGCCTGTCGCTGCTGCTCGGCTTCGACCCGGTCGATGCGATCTTCCTCGGCCTCGCCGTCGCGTTCAGCAGCACGGTGGTCGTGGTGAAGCTGCTGGACCGGGCGGGTGCGCTGGGCGCGCTGTACGGCCGCGTCTCGATCGGCATCCTGCTCGTGCAGGACGTGCTGGTGGCCGTGGTGCTGACGCTGGTCGCGGGTCTGTCGACGGGTGGCGGCACGGACGTGGCCGCGATCGGTGCGGGCCTCGCCCGCGCGTTCCTCGGGCTCGCAGCGATCGCGCTGGTCGCGGCCGCCGCCGCGCGCTGGGTGCTGCCGCGCGTGTTCGCCTGGCTGTCCGAGAGCACCGAGGCGCTGTTCATCGCCAGCCTGACGTGGGCCTTCGCCGCGATCCTGGCGGCGGAGCTGCTGCACGTCTCGATCGAGCTGGGCGCGTTTGTGGCCGGCGTGGCGCTGGCGCAGTTGCCGTACAACGAGGAGCTGCGCCGGCGAGTGCATCCGCTGGTGGACTTCTTCCTGGCCGTCTTCTTCGTGGCCCTGGGCGCAGGCATGGACCTGGGCGCCGCGCTGCGCTGGTGGCCGGCGGCGATCGTGCTGTCGCTGTTCGTGCTGATCGCGAAGCCGCTGCTGATCGCGTGGCTGCTCGCACGCGCAGACTACTCCGGCCGCAGCGCCTTCCTGGCGGGCGTGACGCTGGGACAGGTCAGCGAGTTCGCGTTCATCCTGCTCGGCATCGCGGTGAGCGCGGGGCTGGTGGAGGATGCGCTGCTGTCACTGGTCGGCCTGCTGGGGCTGGTCACGATCGGCGCTTCGGCGGTGCTGGCGCCGCGGGCGGGCCGGCTGTACGACCGGCTGCCGCGTCGCCTGCTGCCGCCGGTGCTGTGGCGGGAGGGTGAGGAGGAGCCGGCGGTCGGCGGACGTGAGGGTCACGTCGTCATCGTCGGCATGAACACGCTCGGCCGTCGGCTGGCAGAGCGGTTCCTCGAGATGGGCGAGCGCGTGCTCGCCATCGACACGGATCCCCGCAAGCTGGGGCAGCTGCCGGTGGACGTGGTGCTCGGCAGCGCCGACAACCCCGTCGTACTGGACGAGGCTGGTATCGGGAGGGCGAAGCTGGTGGTGTCCGCGCTGCAGATCGAGGACGCCAACAGCATGCTGGCCTACCGCTGCAATCAGCTGGGCGTGCCGGTCAGCATCCACGCGTTCGATCCCACCCTCGCGCACGAGCTTCTGGAGATCGGCGCCGACCACCTGATGATCTCCAAGCACGACGGCATCCGGCTGATGCAGTCGGAGTTCCGGCGGCTGGGGGCGCTCGGCTGATGCACGGCGTGGCGATGCTGCTGGGCGCGGCCGCCCTGGCCTACGCGCTGGCGCGGCTGCTGCGCGCGCCGCCGATCCCGCTGCTGCTGCTGGCCGGGCTGGGGCTCTCCTGGACCACCTCGATCGAGGGCGAGGTGCTGGAGGATGCGCTGCTGCTGGGCGTCAGCTTCCTGCTCTTCGTGGTGGGGCTGGAGCTGGATCCGCGCCGCACGCGCGCGCAGCGTTCGGCCGCCGTCCGCGTGGGCGTGCTGCAGTTCCTGGTGCTGGCGGCGCTGGGCTTCGCCACTGCACTGCTGCTCGGCTACGGCACGGTGCCCGCCGGCTACCTCGCGCTGGCACTGACCGCCAGCTCCACGCTGGTCTGTGTGCGACTGCTGCAGCGGCGCCGGCAGATGTTCGAGCCGTTCGGCCGGCTGGTGCTGGGCGTGCTGCTGCTGCAGGACGCGCTGGTGCTGCTGTCGATCCCGCTCGTGACGGATCTCGGCTCCGATCCGCTGGTCGCGCTGGCCGGCCTGGCAGCCATCGCGCTGCTCGCCGTCCTGGCCATGGCCGTGCGCCGCTGGCTGGCGCCACTGCTGCTCCGCGTCATGGACGACACGGAGATCGTGCTGCTGGCCAGCCTGGCAATGCTGTTCGCATTCCTCGCGCTGGCCGACTGGATGGACGTGCCGCTGGTGGTCGGCGCGTTCCTGGCCGGCGTGGCGCTGTCCCGCTTCCCGGTCAACGGCGTGGTGCGCGCGGAGCTGGCGCCGGTGGGCGACTTCTTCACGGCCATCTTCTTCACCGCGCTGGGCGCGCTGGTCAGCCTGCCCTCGATGACGCAGCTGCTGCACGCCGTCGCATTCGCGCTGGTCATCCTGGTCGTCACCCCGCCGCTGGTGACCGTGCTGGCGGAGCGAGCGGGCTTCTCCGCCAAGCCGGCCATCGAGGCGGGGCTGCTGCTGTCCCAGGCCAGCGAGATCTCGCTGGTGATCGGGCTCTCGGGCATGATCCAGGGCGACATCGACGCCGACGTCTTCACCGTCATCGCGCTGGTCACCCTGGGCACGATGCTGCTCACGCCGGTGATCGCGACGGACCGCGTGGCGTGGCGGCTGGCGCGGCTGCACCCATCCCGGCGCCGGGCGCGCACGACGGAGCCGCCGCGCGGTCACGTGCTGCTGCTGGGCACCGGCGCGACCGGCATGCCGATCCTGGAGGACCTCATCCTGGCCGGCTGCGACGTGGTGGTCGTGGACGACGACCCGGCCGTCATCGCGCGGCTGGAGGACGCGGAAGTGCGCACCATCCGAGGCGACGCCGCTGACGCCACTGTGCTGCGACGGGCCGGCGCCCAGCACGCGCGCATCGTCAGCTCGACCATCCGCCGCCCGCGCGACAACGATGCGTTGCTGAGCCTGGCGCAGGGGGTACCCGTGCTGGTGCGCGTGTTCGACGACGTGGACGCCGACTGGGTGCGCGCGCACGGCGGCATCCCCGTACTCTACTCGGAAGCCACCGCGCAGAGCCTGCTGGAGTGGTACGACGAGGAGCAGGAAGAGCTGGAGAACAGCCTGCGTCAGCGGCTGGGGCGGGCGCCGGGCGATTGATCGCTCGATGACGGGCCCGCCTGGCCGCCCGTCTCGAGAAAGTCCGCGAACTCGTCCGGCAGGTCGCTGTCCCGGATGCCCCGCGTCGCACGGGTCAGGTCGTAGGCCACGCGCACGAACTCCGCCTCCACCGCGCCGTCCGCGAACGAAACCAGCGCGTAGCAGGCGCGCGGATCGCCATCCTTGGGACGCCCGACCGAGCCCGCGTTCACGAAGCGGATGCCGTCCACCTCGCGCTGCCACGGGCGGTGCGTGTGGCCGAACGCGATCACGTCGCCCGCCCGCGCGCCGAGGTGCGAGGCCATCTTCGCGCAGAACGCGTCGTCGCGATCCGCGGTCCAGTAGACCGTGTTCAGCACCGGGTTGCCATGGACCAGGATCAGCCGCGGGCCGGCGGCGTGACCGCCCAGCGGCCGCAGGTCGATGCGGAAGGGCAGCGCGGCCAGTGCCCGCTTCGTCTCCGGCGAGACGTGCTGACGCGTCCAGGCGTAGCTCAGGTGGCTGAGCTCCTCCTGGCGCGCGTCCTCGTAGCGGCAGCCGCAGTGCTCGTGGTCCGTCGCCACGGTCGAGTCGTAGTTGCCCGCGACGCCCGGGATCGACCGCTGCCGCAGCAGCGCGACCACCTCGTCCGGCCAGGGCGCGTAGCCGACCAGGTCGCCCAGGTGATAGACCGCGTCCACGTACGGGCGCGCGTCGATGTCGGCCAGCACGGCCTCCAGCGCGGGCAGGTTCGCGTGCATGTCGCCGAGCAGCGCGTAGCGCATCACAACGCCTCCAGGTCCAGAACCAGGACTGCCGCGGACGCGGGGCACGCCTCGCGGAACTCCACCGACTGCATCGCATCCGCCGAGACATCGCCGCGGTCGATGGGTCGGAATCCGCGGCGCGGGAAGTACGCCTCCGCCGTGGTCGTCAGCAGGTAGAGCCGATGCAGCCCGGCCTCCCGCGCCGCGGCGATGACGGCGTCCGTGAGGCGACCGCCCAGACCGTGGCCTCGCGCCTCCGGCGCCACCACCACCGAGCGCAGAATGCCGTCGCCGCCGTGCACCTCCAGGCCCGCCGCGCCCACCGCTCGACCGCCGCGCTCCGCGACCACGAAGTGTGGCAGCCAGCGCTCGACCTCAACCGTCGGCAGCGCCGCATCGCGCAGCAGACCGAGCACGGCCGGAGCATCCTCCGGCCGCGCTCCACGGATCAGCTCAGGCGCAGCAGTCATCCCCACAGCAGCTCCGGTCCGACGCGGAGGCCTGCGCGGACGCGGGCGGTGCCGCCGCGACCGGCGCGAGCGTCCGTTCCGACGCGGTGACCGCCGCCGGCTTGCGACCGCGCACGAAGGCCGCCATCAGACGGCCCTCCACCGCGCTCGCGAATGCGTCCACGTCCATCCCCGCGTCCTCCAGCAGCGTGCGCGCATCCTCCGGATCGTACACCCGCGTGGGCTCGATGCCCACCTCCTCGAAGCCCGCCTGCCGCAGCAGCGCCTCGAACTCGCGCTCCTCCAGCGCGCCCGCCACGCAGCCCACCCACAGCTCCATGCTGCGCCGCACCTCCGGCGGAATCTCGCCGCGTACCACCACGTCCGACACCGCGAAGCGGCCGCCCGGCTTCAGCACGCGGAACGCCTCCCGCAGCACACTACCCTTGTCCGCCGCCAGGTTGATCACGCAGTTCGAGATGACCACGTCCACCGATGCGTCCGGCAGCGGGATCGACTCGATGTCCCCCTGCAGGAACTCCACGTTCGACACGCCGGCCTCCGCCGCGTTGCGACGCGCCAGCGCCAGCATCTCATCCGTCATGTCCAGACCGTACGCCTTGCCCGTGGGGCCAACGCGGCGCGCCGACAACAGCACGTCGATGCCGCCGCCGCTGCCCAGGTCCAGCACCGTCTCCCCCTCGTTCAGCTCCGCCAGCGCCGTGGGATTGCCGCAGCCGAGCGACGCCAGCACCGCCGTCTCCGGCAGCGTGGACGCCGTCAGCGCGTCGTAGAGATCCCGCGTGATCGGATCACCATCCCCGCAACCACCCGCCGTGCCGCAGCACGTCCCCTTCCCGCCCGCCGCGGCCCGCTGCGCCGCCTGCCCGTATTTCTCGCGCACCACCGCCTTCACGTCGGTCGTCATCCCGTCTCTCTCCGTTCATCAACCGATGTTGATGTATTGGCCGAAAAAAAGGGCGGGCGCTTCAGCAGCACCCGCTCCGCTCACGCCACGATTCCGCCGTCGACTCGACCTCGCCCAGGAACGCGCGCATCTCCTGCAGTGCGTCGGGGACGAGCGAGTAGTAGCTCCAGCGGCCGTCGCGGCGGTCCGATACCACGCCCGCGTCCTTGAGCTTGCGGAGGTGGAAGGACAGTCGCGACTGCGCTGCGCCGAGTTCGTGCTGCAGTTCGCACACGCAGCGCTCGCCGTCGGCCAGCATGCGCACGATGCGCAGCCGCGTCTCCTCGGCGACGGCCTGGAAGCGAGCGAGCAGCTGCTCGTGCTGGGTCCGTGTGGTCGTGGTCATGGCGGGACAATACATCAACGTGAGTTGATACGTCAAGGGCATTGATCGGCGCGTGGTGGCAGGGCAGCTTGAGGCGGGCGCCGTCCCCCCCCTGGCGCCACCCTCTGGATGATGCGGGTCATGGCTTTCCGTGGCGCACCGGTTCTCGTGGCCGCCTGGCTGCTGAGTGCAGCGCTGCCGCTGCGCGCGCAGCGATTCGCTGGATCGCCGGTGCCGGTCGATCCGACCGCGGCGGTGGGCACCGTGGGCAGCGCCGCAGCAGCGATCCCCTCCCTCTCGCCGCAGGGTGCACCGCGTCCCGTCGGAACGCGCCCGGTGGTTGCGCTGGTGCTGAGCGGCGGCGGTGCGCGTGGCGCAGCGCACGTGGGCGTGCTGGAGGCGCTGCAGGACGCGCGGGTACCGGTCGACCTGGTCGTGGGGACGAGCATGGGCGCCGTGGTCGGTGGCCTGTACGCGTCGGGCGTCACGGCGGCGGAGATGCGGGCGTGGCTGGAGCGGGTGGACTGGAGCGAGCTGTTCGACGACGGCCCGGAGTACCGCGAGTTGCCGATCCGCCGCAAGCGGCGGGAGCGTGATTTCCCGATCGGCCTGGAGCTGGGCGTGGGCCGGCGCGGCCTGCAGGTGCCGCCCGGCCTGATCACCGGGCAGAAGCTGAGTGTGGAGCTGCGGCACCTGATGCTGCCGGTGGCGGGTGTAGCCCGCTTCGACGAGCTGCCGATCCCGTTCCGCGCGGTGGCGACGGACCTGGCGAGCGGCGAGATGGTCGTGCTGGGCGGGGGCGACCTGGTCGGTGCGGTGCGCGCGAGCATGTCGGTGCCGGGGGTCTTCACGCCGTATGCGATCGACGGGCGCCCCATGGTGGATGGGGGCGTGTTGCGCAACGTGCCGGTGGACGTGGCGCGGCGGCTGGGTGCGGAGGTCCTGATCGTGGTGGACATCTCCTCCCCGCTGCAGCCGACGGATCAGCTGCGCAGTGCGGTGGACGTGGCGCTGCAGGCGTCGACCATCGCGACGATCACGGGGTCTGCTGCGCACGTCCAGGCGCTGGGCCCGGCGGACGTGCTGATCCGTCCCGAGCTGGGCGACATGAGCGGCACCGCGTTCGACCGGTCGCTGGAAGCGGTGGCGTTCGGCCGTCATGCGGCGGACGAGGTGCGGGACCGTCTGTCGGTCCTGTCGGTGGACTCGGCCGCATACGACGAGTGGTGGCGGTCCGCACTGCTGCGTCGGCGCACGCCCGGCGTGATCGACTATCTACAGACGGGCAGCACGTACCGCCGCGCCTCCCGGACGCTGTTGCGACGCGTCCACGTTCGCCCGGGCGAGCCGCTGGACACGGCGCTGCTGGGTCGCGACCTGCGGCGCATCTACGACAGCGGCATCTACGACCTGGTGGATTATCACATCGTCGCGGACGAGGGGGAGGACGTGCTGGTGGTGGACGCGCGGGAGAAGGCGTGGGGCCCGAACTACCTGCGCTTCCGCGTCTCCATCGCGGACGACCTGTCGGCCGGCGGCACCTACAGCCTGGCGACGATGCTGCTGGTGCCCGAGGTGAACCGCCGCGGCGGAGAGCTGGAGACGCTGTTCCAGATGGGGGACACGCGTGCGCTGCGACTGCTGCTGCACCAGCCGCTGGACCGCGCCCGGCGAGTCTTCGTGGAGCCGTGGCTGTCGTATTCGCGCGTGCCCGCGCCGTCCTACGAGGGCGACCGGCTGATGGCGCGCTACCGGTTGAGCAGCTACGTCGCCGGGGTGGCGGCGGGAGTCGAGCTGGGCGGCCTGGCGGAATTCCGGCTCGGCTTCGAGCGGGGCGAGCTGCGCGCCGACCCGGAGGTGCCCGAGGATCTGCCCGATCTGCGCGCCGCCAGCGCGGCGCTGTCGGCCACGTTCGAACTGGACCACCTGGACGATCCCTTCATCCCGCGCGAGGGCTACGCCGTCGAACTTTCCGCGGAGCACTCTCCGTCGTGGCTGGGCGCGGACCACGATCACGATGCCGTCGTGCTCAGCACACTCGGGGGCGTGCGGCACGGTGCCTACAGCGCGCTGGCCGGCTTCCTTGCCGGGTCCAGCCTCGCCACATCGCTGCCCGACTACGGCCGGTTCGGCTTCGGCGGGCTGTTCCTGCTGTCGGGCTATCGGCCGGGGGAGATCCAGGGCAACCACGGCGCGCTGGCCCGCCTGTTCCTGATGCGCGACCTGGCGGGCCCGAAGGTGGTCGGCGCCATCACGCTGGAAGCGGGCGATGCGTGGCAGGAGCGCCACCAGATCGGCCTGCGCGATCCGCATCTGGCCGCGTCGCTGGCGCTCGGCCTGCACACGCCGGTCGGGCCCGTCTACCTCGCCTGGGGTTTCGGTGAGGGGGGACGGCGCCAGGCGTACCTGCTGGTGGGACGCGGTCTCTGAGCCCGTCCAGCGCCTGCGGCCACCTCAGCGCGCCGCCGGCTCGCTCTTCCAGAAGTCGATGCCGCCCGCCATCTGTCCCACGTCCACCGACGCGACGCGTTGCAGCGAGCGCAGGTCGATCACGTCGACGGTGCCCGGCTCCGAGCCGATGCCCTCGACCGAGATGAAGGCGTAGCGGTCGTCGTCGCTGACGGCGACGCCGTGCACCACGCGACGCGTGGTCGGGATGCGCGCGAGTTCCTCACCGGAATCGGCGTCGAATACGGAAACGGACTGCCCGCGCTTGTTGGTCGCGATCAGCAGGCGGCCGTCGTGCGAGACGCCCAGGTTGTACGGCCCGTCACCTGCCGGAATGCGGCGCACCAGGGTCCACGACGCCACGTCGACCTCGACGATGTCGTTCGACCGGTTGCACGCGACCCAAACGCGCGTGCCGTCGGCGGACGGGGCGGCCCACGTGGGAGAACAGACTGCGTTACCGCCGTCACCGCCGTCACCGCCGTGCGCGGCGTGATCCGCCTGCGCGGCGTGATCCGCCTGCGGGGCGTGAGCGTTCTGCGCGGCGTGATCAGCCTGCCCGTGGTGCGCGCCGGGCCGGCCGGGCATGCCGTGTTCGGTCCCGGGCGCCAGCATGAAGTGCCGCGCCACCTCGAAGGCGCGGGCGTCGATCTCGATCAGCATGTCGTCCATCATGCAGGTCGAGTAGTGGCGGGCGCCGGTCGGATCCAGGCGGGAGCCGTGCGGCATGGTGCACGTCTCCAGCCGCGCGACCTCGACCATCTCGTTCGTGCTGACGATGGAGACGGTGCTGGGCACCATCTCGCCGTGCAGGTTGAAGTTCACCACGTAGGCGTAGAAGCCGTCGGGCGAAACCTGCATGGAGGCCGGGAACGCGCCGAGGGTGGTGCGTCCCACCAGCTCGCTGTCGTCGGCGGCGTACTTGAAGATGTAGCCGTCGGGCATGCCGTGCGCCGTGGCCACGTAGTAGTGACGGTCGTCCGGCGCCACGGCCACGCCGTGCGGACCGTCCGGATCCGCGGGATGCACGCCCGCCTGGTGCTCGCGCACCACCTCGGCGCCGCCCGGCCCGAAGCGCACCAGCGCGATGCGGTCCACCGCCTCCGCAGCGACGTAGACGTAGTAGTCGCGCGCGGCGGCAGGCTCAGGCGCCGAAGCGCCCTCGTCCCCGCCGGCCGAAGCACAGCCGGTGAGGAGGACGGCGCCGAGCAGCAGGATCGACGATCCGGACCGCGCAGCGAGGCTGAAGCGATTGCAGGCAGCGTCGAAGCCGGGGAGCGCTGTTGCCCACGCCCCGAGCCCCATGCCCCATGCCCGCATCAGGGTACCAGCGGCTCGGACTCGCGCGGCTTCATGCGCACGATCCAGAGGCCGCTGTGGATGTCGTTCACGTAGGCCAGCCCGTCCTTCACGACCACGCCCCACGTCATCGCGCTGTTCTGACCGGACTGGTGCGCGTCCATGTCCGCGGTATTGACGTGCACCATCTCGCGCTGCTGCGCGCGCAGGTCGCCGCGCAGCTCGCCGCTGATGTCGAAGGTGCGGAAGCCGCCGTTGTAGGCACCCATGTACAGGGTATCACCCGCGACCCAGACGTTGTGCACGCCGCCGAACTCGGGCTCGTACCACGCCACCGAGCGCGGGTTCTCGAGGTCGCTCACGTCGATGACCTGCAGCCGGCCGTAGGCGCGGCCGGCGGCGGCGTCCTTGGCGCCCTCGACCGGCGCGGCCGGGAACACCTCGTCGGCGATGAAGACGTAGTCGTCGTGGCGCCAGGCCGTATGCGTGCCGCGGATGAAGCCCGGTCCGGCGCTGGCCTCCACCTGCGCGTACAGCTCGTTCAGGTCGTACTTGTGCTGCGACACGAACACCGGGTTGGACGGGCTGCCGCCCTTCACGCCGTTGCCGACGTCCAGGATGATGAGCCCCTCGTTCCAGTTGGACAGGTAGGCCATGCCGTCCTGCACGTCGATGTCGTGCAGCGAGCCGCCGCCGAAGACGGACGGCGCGCGCCAGCGGCCGACCTCGCGCGGGTTGTACGGATCGCTGATGTCGATCACGTGCATGGCCGCGGTGCCGTTGTTGGTCAGGTAGACGTGCGTGCCGTACTGCTCCTGCCGGTGGATGAACGCGGAGTGCACGCCGGCGGTGACGCCCTCGGTGAACTCGGCGATCACGCGCGGGTGCGCGGGATCCTCGAGTGAGGCGATGACGATGCCGTTCCTGCGGTCGGCCGCGCCCTCGCGCGTGTGGACCAGGAAGCGGCCGTCGGGGGTGGTCATCACGTCGTTGACGCGGCGCGTGTTGGCGACCAGCGAGTCGGTCACCACGGGGTTGGCCGGGTCGCTGATGTCGACGGCGTACATCACGTCGCCGCCGCGGCCGCTGCCGAGGTAGAGGTTGCGGCCGTTCGGATGGACCCAGACCTCCTCGGTGGTGAAGCGGGTGCGCGGCAGGCGTCCGACCACTTCGGCGGGCCGGCGCACGTCGCGCGGCACCAGGCGCACGGTGGCGGTGGCGCTGCGGTCGCCCAGGTTGGCGACCACCGTGTACGCGCCCGCCTCGTAGCCGACGAAGGCGCCGTCGGCGTCGATCGCGCCCTCACCCGGCGAGAAGCTCCACATCGGCGTCAGCCCGTCGATGCGGTTGCCCGCGCGGTCGCGCGCGTCGATCGAGAAGCGGATCACGTCGCCCGTGCGCGCGTTGCGCGTGGACGGCGTCACGCTGAGCGACGCGACCGGCGTCGAGATGACCTCCATCGCGATCTGCTCGCGCGCCGCGCCGGCGGACGCGGTGATCGTCGCGCGTCCCGGCGCGAGCGCCGTGACCAGCCCGTCCTCCCCGACGCGCACGATGTCGGGCGCCGAGCTGCGCCAGACGATGCGGTCGTCGCGCTCGTCGCCGTGCTCCGAGTATGAGCGCCCGACCAGGTGCAGCCGCTGGCCCGCCGCCAGCCGCGTCGCGGCGTTCTCGATCCGGATGCTCGCCGCGGGTCCGGCCACCATCGGCACCTCGATGCGCTCGGTGACGGGCGCGGTGCCCGGCACCAGGGCCACCACGGTCACGGGCAGCGTGCCGGTCGCACCGGCGCGCACCAGCCCGTCCTCGTCCACGGTGCCTTCGAAACGGCCGCCGGCGGGCACGAAGCGCACACGCGCGTTCTCGACCGGGTTGCCCCGTGCGTCCAGCGCCTGCGCGGTGAGCCGCAGCGTGTCCTGCGACACGACCGTCGGCTGCGCGGGCGTCACGGCGATGCGCGCGATGGGGGAGGGCGGCAGCTGCTGCGCCTGCTGCTGGGGCGCCGCGACCTGCAGTGCGGCCGCGATGACCAGGATCGGGTGTGCCATGAGGTGCGTCCGATTGGAGTTGTGAGGAACGGCCGCGTCATACCGGAGCGGTACGGCGACGGTTCCTCGACCGGAATGCCGGCGCCGCCGCCCGCTCTGGGCAGGCGGCGGCCGGACGGAAGGTAGCGGGGCACGTCCGCGCCGGTCGAGCCGGTGCGGGGTGACGCCCGCGCGCGCGGGACGGGTGGTGCGGCGGCGGGACGGGAGCCGCCGCCGGCGGTCAGATCAGCATCGGCTCGGGCGCGTCGATGCGGATGTCGACCTCCGCGCCCATGCCCAGCGTGTAGTGCGCGGGGCAGTGGGTCGCGACGCGCTCGAGCAGTTCGACCAGACGCGGCGGCAGGCCGGCGGGTGGCACGACGCGCACCCGGAAGCGACCGATGCGATAGGGATCGCGCACGGTCTGCTGCTCGACCTCCACGCTCATGCCTTCCGTCGACAGGCCGCGGCCGGTGCAGAACTTGGAGACGTAGAGGGCGACGCAGGAGCCGAGCGCCGCGCCGATCAGCTCGAGCGGCATGGGCGCCGAGTCCTCCCCTCCGCCCGATTCGGGCTGATCGACGTGGATGGTGTGGCCGCGCGTCCGGATGGCAAAGCGGGCGCCTCCTTCGTGCCGGACCGTGATGGGCTGTGGCGTACCTGGCATCGTCCTCTCCGCGAATCGGGTCGTGCTCCACGATGGCCGGACGGAGCGGCGGGTGGCGTCGGGAGATCGCCGATCTTTGCGTGGGGACGAATCCGCATTTGTCCCGGCGGCGGCCGGGCGCCATTCTCAGCCGATGGCTGCCACGGTGCCTCGGATCGGAAGAGTTCTGGACGCGTTGGGCCTGCTGCTGTTCGCGGGCGGCGCCGTCGTCTACGCATGGGCGTGGTTCGGACTGCGCGACATCGAGAGCTGGCAGGCGCCGCCCGGCGCGCCGCAGTTCTCGACGATGGCGCAGGCCGATCGGCTGTCCACGCTGTCGGGCCGCGGACTGCTGCTCATGGGTGCCGGCATCGCCCTGTTCGTGCTGGCCGCGCTGCTCGTGCGCGTGCTGCGCCGCCGCGCGACCGCGACGCCGGAGTGATGCCGGCCGCCGGTGCGGCGGACGGTGCGGGGCGGGCGCCGTCTGCTGACGCGGTCGGGCACGGCGGTTCCGACTCGACGGTCTGCCCGCTGTGCGGATCGGACGGCATCGATTCCGCCGGTCATGCCCATGGCCGCGACTTCCTGGAGTGCGCCCGCTGCCGCCTGACCTTCGTGCACCCGTCGCAGCGGCCGGCGCCCGACGAGGAACGCGCCCGCTACGAGACCCATGACAACGATCCGGCGGACGCCGGCTACCGCGGCTTCCTGGACCGTTTGTGCGCACCGCTGGTCCGGCGGCTGCCGGCCGGCGCGCGTGGCCTGGACTACGGCTCGGGCCCCGGCCCCACCCTGTCGCTCATGCTCGAGGAGCGCGGCTTCCCCACCACGATCTACGATCCGTTCTTCGCGCCGGACGCCGCCGCGCTGGAGCGCGTATACGGTTTCATCACCTGCACGGAGACCGCCGAGCACTTCTTCCACCCGCGCGCCGAGTTCGAACGGCTGGACGCCCTGCTCGCGCCGGGCGGCTGGCTGGGGGTCATGACCCGCCTGCGCACGGACGCGACGCCGCTGGCCGGGTGGTGGTACGCGCGCGATGCCACGCACGTCTGCTTCTACCGCATCGAGACCCTGCAGTGGATCGGCGCCTGGCGCGGCTGGTCGCTCGAGCGGCCGGCCGACGACGTGGTGCTGTTCCGCAAGCCGACCGGCTAGGCCGGGTCCGGCCACGACGTGCGGACGCGCGGGGCGGGGACCCGCTCGCCGCACGCCGGGGCCGTCCCGGCTTCCTGCGTCAGGCGTCCAGCACGCGCAGCAGCCGCTCCCGACTGTCGCGCGTCCAGTCGTCGAAGCGGTGCAGCCCCGGGAACAGGTCCCGGCCACGGGCGATGTCCGCGGCGCGGCCGGATGTCCGCCCGGCGTGGAACGCGAACTCGTCGGCCAGGTCCGCGGCACCGCGGAAGGCGTAGCCGGCGAACTCGCGCGGATCGACCGCCCGGTAACGCACCGGCCGGCCGGTGGCAGCCTCGATCGCCGCGGCGTAGGCCGCGACGGGCCGCTCGTCGGCGACCACGCCGAGCGTGCGCTCCAGGAACTCGGTGCGCCGCTCGAACACCGTGGCCACGACGCCACCGACATCGGCCACCGACACTCCGGGCAGCAGTGCGTCCCCATGTGGCAGGCGCAGCTCCCAGCCGGCCGCTCCGCGCCGCGGTGCGAACAGGCCCAGGAAGTTTTCGAAGTACGGCGCCACGTGCACGTAGGTGGCCGGCAGACGCAGCGAACGCGCGTACTCCTCGATCTCGGCTTTCTGATCGAAGTGCGCTGCGGCCAGTCGCCCCGCCGTCAGCCGTCCGATGGGCGGCAGGCTGCTCAGGACGAGGTGCCCGATGCCGGTCGCGAGCGCCGCATCGATCAGGTTGACGCCCAGCTCGTACTCGAGCTCGAAATGCTCCCAGTAGCTGGTCACCCCGAACACGCCGTGGCAGCCGGCCATCGCTGCAATGAGGCTGGCCGGGTCGTACAGGTCGCCGCGCACCACGTCCGCGCCGGCCGCGCGCAGCGCCCGGGCCTCCTCGGTGTGCGGGTTCCTTGTCAGCGTGCGGACGGCGAAGCGGCCGCGCTCCAGCAGGTGCCGCGCGACACTGCCGCCCTGCGCTCCGGTCGCGCCCACCACCAGGATGGTCGGTGCGCCGGCTCTCTCGTCGATGCGTGCGGTGATCATGGTCGTCTCCTCGTTGGGAGGCGCCCGCCACGACGCGGCGGGCGCCGGTGGTCGCTCAGAGCCAGCGTGTCGCGCTGCCGCCGCCGGCGCGCCAGGTGAAGCCCGTCAGCGCGATGCGGTACTCGTTGGTCTCGGCGTCCCAGCGCACGCGGTAGCGGCTGGGGTAGAAGCCGGCCTCGGGCACCGACTCCGGCACGCTGTAGCTGGCCGAGAAGTCGGGGCGCGACTGCAGGAAGGCGCGCGTGACCATCGGCTCGACGAAGATCATGCGGCCGTCCCAGGCACCGTAGATCAGCGTCGTGCTGAACGTCCGGCCGTTGAACTCGGGCGAGGCGGGATCGACCAGGTGCGCGCCCATGAACGGGACGGAGGCGGGCGTCCTCACGTAGCCCGCCGGCGTCTCCCGCTCGTCCAGCCCGTGCGCCTCGCCGCGGGCGTACTCCTCCGCATCGGCGGGATCGATCGCCAGCCGCGCGGAATCCTCGATCGTGTAGAAGTGGAAGTCGAAGTGTGGCAGGTCGTACGTGCCCGGAGGCTCGTGGCCGGCCGGATTCCACCCCAGCATCACGTGCCGGAACGGCGTGGGATTGCGCTCGGGCATGCCCAGGATGCTGGCGAACATGCGGTGGCCGTCCGGCATCACGTGGCCCGACGGGTCGTGCTGGTCCGGAAGGTCTTCCAGCGCCGCCTCCGTCAACGCGACGCCCAACTCCACCGGCACGCCGTCCGCGAGGTCCAGATAGACGCGCGCGCTGCCACTGCCGAACGGCACCGGCTCCCCGTAGACGCGTCCGCTGCTGGGCGCGCCCGTGCCCGAAGCGGCGCCCGCGGCCACGGCCACGGCCAGGCCCACCGCCATCGCGCCGGCCCCGACGATCTCGCGCACGCGGGCGCGAACGGTGCTCGTGCTGATCATGCTATCCTCCCGCCGCTCTCATGCGGCTCGTTGGTGTCGTTCTCGTAGCGGACGCCTCGATGTGCGCCACGGGAGAACGCTACGGCGGGGGTCTTTCGGGAGGTCTTACAGCGGCTCTTACAGGCTGGGAATGGCGTGGTGCGGCGGGCCGGCGGGCGCCAGCCCGCGGCCGTCGTCAGGCCAGCGGCGCGGCGGTCCGCAGCCGCTCGTGCAGTTCCAGCGTTTCGGGCTCCGGGCTGGCGTCCAGCTCGTCACGCAGCAGAGCGGACAGCCGCTGGAAGAGCACGAGCGCTTCCGCACGCATGCCGGTCGCCGCCAGACACAGCATCAGGCGGCGGTACGCCTCCTCGTGCACGTCGTCCAGCGCGACGGCGCGCCGGTAGGCCTCCGTTGCGGCATCGACGCGGCCGGCGGCGTAGTGGTCGGCGCCGAGCGTGAGCAGCGCCTCGATGCAGAGGGCGCGCAGCCGGTCGCGCGCCTCGCGGCACCACTCGCCGACGACCTGATCCTCCAGCAGCTCGCCGCGGTACAACGCGAGCGCCGCTTCCAGGCGCGCGGTCACGACCTGGCCCGCGGCCGCGTCCTGCAGCGCCTGCCGGACATCGTGCTCGAAGCGGTGCGCATCGAAGTCCAGCCGCACGTCCGGCGCGATGCGGTAGCGCTCGTCGACCAGCGGGATCCATTCGGGCTGACCGAGCGCCTTGCGCAGCCGGTACAGCGTGACGTGGAAGCTGTTGCTTGCCTGCGCCGGCGTCGCATCCGGCCACAGCGCCCGGCCGACCTCGTCGCGGGTGCGGCCGCGCGGGTCGTCCGCGAGGAAGACCAGCAGCTCACGCGGCCGCGCCGATCCCCACCGTTCCGCCGGCAGGAGCTCGCCCCGGACATGGACGCGCAGCGTTCCGAGCGCCTCGATGCGCAGGTCGGCGAGCGGCTGCGCGGGCAGCGCCTGCCCCGCACCGGGTGGCGATGCATCCCCGGGCGAGTGCGCGCTGCCCCCGGGCGAGTGGGCGCTGCCCCCGGGCGAGTGGGCGCTGCCCCCGGGCGAGTGGGCGCTGCCCCCGGGCGAGTGCGCGCTGCCGCCGAGCGCGGGCGCGCTGACCGCATCCGCGGGCGCCGTCCTGCTGCAGGGCGCCGCGTCGAGCCCCAGCAGCGGTTCGGTCCAGCGCTCCAGGATCTCGGACACGGTGTGCATCGCGTTGCCGAGCGTGCGCCCCCAGGCCCTCAGGAACACGGCCGGCTCCAGCGTCCGCTCGATGGCCTGGCGGGTGGCCTGCCACTCGCGCCAGTCGGCGGGCGCCGGGCGCACGCCCTCGCGCGTGAACTCCTGGTAGGCGGTCGCCAGAGCGCGCGCCGCCAGCTCCGAGTCCGCGCGCTCGTGCAGCACGCGGGCGAGTCCCGCCAGGCAGAGTGCGGAGCCGATGCGATTGCCCGCCGCGCTGAAACGATGATAGCTCTCGGCGAAGCGGCGCCAGGCGTCGGCCTGATTGCCGAGGCCGGCTTCGATCCAGCCGAGGTTGTGCAACGCGGCGGCGATGTTCCAGGTATCGCGGAACTGGTTGTAGAGCGCGATCGCACGCAGGTTGTAGCTGCGCCCCGCTTCCAGGTCGCCCGCCTGCCGCGCCACCTCTCCCAGCCCGAGCAGTGCGCGTGCCTCCGCCTCGAGGTCGCCACACCGGCGCGAGGACTCGACCAGTTCGCTCCGCAGCTCGCGCGACCGATCGACCTCCCCGCGCGCGGAAGCCAGCGAGGCGGAAGCGAAGGCGGCCTCGCAGATGGTGCGACGATCCCCGGTCTCGGCCGAGAGACGCATCGCCTCCTCGAGCAGCGGCGCCGCGGCGTCCAGTTCGAAGCCCAGCCGCAGCTCGGAGCCGAGATTGGTGAGCGCGAGGGCCAGCGGCACTCGCGCATCAGTCACGCGCGCCATGTCGACCGCGCGGCCGTGCAGCGCGCGCGCCAGTTCGTGAGCCCCCTGCATGCGCGCGAAGTTGCCGGCGCACGTCAGCGCGTGTGCTCGCACTCCATCGTCCGCGCCGGGCAGTGCCAGCGCCTGCTCCAGCCAGCCGCGCCCTTCGGCCAGGTGCCCGCGCATGCGCCAGAAGTCGTGCAGCGCCACACACGTGCGCAGCGCCGTATCGCTGTCGCCGACGGCGATCGCGCGGGCCAGCGCGGTCCGCAGGTTATCGTGCTCCGCATCCAGCCTGGCCAGCCACACCATCTGCTGGGCGCCGCGCAGTTCGCGGTACGCCTGCTCCGCCAGCTGCAGGTAGTAGCGCGCGTGTCGCGTCCGCACGCACTCGGCCTCCGGCTCGGCGCCCAGCCGCTCCGCCGCGTACTGCCGGACGGTCTCCAGCAGCGTGTAGCGCGCCTCCCCGTCCCGCTCGCGCATGACGACCAGTGACTTGTCCACGAGAGCCGCGAGCAGGTCGAGCACTTCGTGGGCGTCCAGACCGTCGCAGCCGGTGACGCCTTCGGCCGCCTCCAGGGTGAAGCCGCCCGCGAAGATCGCAAAGCGGCCGAACAGCCGTCGCTCCTGCTCCGACAGCAGGTCGTAGCTCCAGTCGATCAGCGCGCGCAACGTGCGGTGCCGCGGCAGCGCACTGCGGTTCGCGCCGCCCAGCACCGCGAACACGTCGTCCAGACGGCTGGCCAGCTGCTCGGGCGGCATCAGCCGTACGCGCGCGGCGGCAAGTTCCAGCGCCAGGGGCAGCCCGTCCAGCCGGCGACAGATGCGGGCGACCGCCTTCGCGTTGGCGTCGGTCAATTGGAACGACGCCGTCGAGTCGGCCGCGCGCTGCGCGAAGAGCCGGACGGCCTCTGCTCCGCCGATCGCCGCCGCATCGGAATCGCCGTCCTGCGGCAGCCCGAGCGGCGGCACCGGCCAGGTCTTCTCGCCGGGCACGCCGAGCGACTGCCGGCTGGTGGCCAGCACCCGGAGCGCGGGGCAGGCGGACAGCAGCGCTTCGACGAAGGCGGCACACTCGTCGATCAGATGCTCGCAGTTGTCGAGCGCGAGCAGGAGCGGGCGGTCGGCCAGCGCATCGATCAGCGTGTCCTGGAGCGGCGTACCCGGCTGCTCCCGTACGCGCAGGGCGCTGGCGACGTGCGCGGCGAGCAGGCCGCCCGTAGCCAGCGGCGCGAGCTCGATCCAGACCGACGGCATCCGGCCCTCGGCCGAAGTCGTGCCGAGAAGCGCTGCCGCCAGCCGTGTCTTTCCGCTGCCGCCTGCGCCGACCAGCGTGATCAGGCGGTGCTGCGTCAGCGCGCGCTCCAGCCGCGCGATCTCGCGCTCGCGACCGACGAAGCTCGTCAGCGCGACCGGCAGGCCGAGTGTGATGGGGCCTGCGTCGGCGTCGATGGGGTGCGGGCGCGTCGACATCCGCGGGAGCGCCGCGATGCGGCAGGTGAGGGTGATGCCGACGTCCAGCCCGGCGCGGGGGCCGCCGCGGGCCGACGTCGCGCTCGAATCTGTGAAAGGGCGCGCCCGGACAGCAAGGCCATCGTCGCCGCTGGCGCGACGGTTGCACCCCCGACCGCCCACGACGACGACCCGAGATACCCGAGCACCGGAGGAACATGGACCGCCTACGCCGCCTGTTCGAAACGCACCCCGCCCCCGCGAGCGACGCCGGGGAGGAGGCCTTTGCGCTGGTGACCGCGACCGCAGAGTGCACCGCCACGTGCACCGCCTGCGCCGATGCGTGTCTGCAGGAGGAGAACCCGGCCGAGATGCGGGACTGCATCCGCAAGAACCTGGACTGCGCGGACGTCTGCGCCGTCACCGGCCGCCTCATCTCGCGACCCGGCCGGCAGGATCCGGCCACGCTGCGCGCTCAGCTCGATGCGTGCGCCGCCGCCTGCCGCGCCTGCGCCGAGGAGTGCGACAAGCACGCGTCGAAGATGGAACACTGCCGCGTCTGCGCCGAGTCCTGCCGCGCCTGTGCGGACGCCTGCGATCGCATGAAGCAGGCGATCGTCGCGGCCTAGTCCAGCGGCAGCGACCAGAGCGTCAGCACCACGGACGACGGGCGACGGCCGGGGCGCTCCGGCAGGAGCAGCCGGTCCAGCTCGTTGTTCGGGTGCGCGTGCATCCAGCGCACCACCTTCCAGCCGCCGAAGCTGCCGACGGCCGCGCCCGCGAGCACGTCGCTCGCCCAGTGCTCGTTGTGGTACAGTCGGGAGACCCCGACCAGCGCCGCGGCGCCGTACAGCACCACCCCGACCCACGCACCCGCGTCCGGCTCGTGCGCCACGACCTCCGTGGTGAGCGCCGCGGCCGCGGCGAATGCCGACGTGGTGTGACCCGAGGGGAACGCGCGGAAATCGTCGTTGCCCCAGCCGCGGAACAGGCCGAAATCGAACGGGTCGTCGGTGTCCAGGTGCGGCCGCGCGCGGCCGATCAGCACCTTGCCGGCGTAGGTGATGGCATTGGCGATCACGATCGCCTCACCCGTATGCAGGCCGATGCCGGCGAGGGTGCGGTCGTCCGTGGCCAGCCCGGCGCCGTAGAGGCCGCCGGCCACGATCAGCGCGCCGGGGTGGCCGATCGAGCGGAAGAAGCCGGCAGTGCCACCCAGCAGGTCGCTGGTCTGGAAACGGTCGTGCTGGATGGCGTCCGCCACCGCCATGTCCAGCGGCGCGAGCGCGGCGGTGCCGAGCAGGAAGCCGGCGCCGTACCAGGCGTCCTCGGGCTCGAAGAGCGGACCGTCGTCCGCGTCCTGCGCGGACGCGGGCAGCGGCGTCAGGGTGACGGCCAGCGTCAGCCAGAGCACGTTCAGCCGGGACAGGCTGGATTGCCGGGTCGTTGTCATTCCGTACATCGCTGCTGTCGGGGCACCGGTCGTGTGGGTTCGCCCGGCCGGGTCTCCGCGGTGGACACATCGTTCGGCTGCGCGCACCGGTCGTCGGTCCGCGCAGCATCGCCTGCATCGTAGCGCTTCCGACCCGGCGTGGAGAGGGCAAGGAGCCTGCCACCCCGCAGTGCCGTGACGCGGCCGTGGCGAGAAATTCGTTGCGGCTCGTTCCGGCGAGCGGGTATCGTGACAGCACCGCATCACCGAGCCTCAGGAGCCGCGTGTCCCCCCTCGCAACAACACAGCAGGCCGTAACGACCTACCTGCGCCAGTGGCGGGACGGGGACGACAGCGCGCGGGACCGGCTGGTCGACGTGGTCTATCAGGAGCTGCATCGGCTGGCCGAACAGGCCATGCGCGGCGAGCGTGAGGGCCACACGCTGCAGCCGACCGACCTCGTTTCCGAGGCCTACCTGCGCCTGGTCGCCGCGGACGTCGAGTGGGAGGATCGCGAGCACTTCTATGCCGTCGCCGCGCGGATCATGCGTCGCATCCTGGTCGATCACGCGCGGGCGAAGCAGGCAGCGAAGCGGGGCGGCGGGCGGATCGCCGTGACGCTGGAGGACGGCGCGATGGGCGATTCGCCGGGCACGCCGGACCTGCTGGCGCTGGACCAGGCGCTGGACCGTCTGGCCGAGCACGACGAGCGGAAGGCCCGCGCCATCGAGCTGCACTACTTCGCCGGTCTCAGCTATGCCGAGACGGCGCGCGCCCTCGGCATGTCGGAGGTCACGGTGCATCGCGATCTGCGCATGGCCAAGGCCTGGCTCTACCAGCAGCTCAGTTGACGCGATGAGCACGCTGCCCTGGGACCGCCTGCAGTCGCTTTTCGACGTAGCCGTGTCGCTGCCGCCGGCGGAGCGCGATGCCTACCTGAGCAGCGAGTGCGGGCCGGACACCGCGCTGCGGCAGCAGATCGAGTCGCTGATCGCGGCCAGTGCGCACGCCAGCGCAGCGCTGGGCGGCGCGGTCTCCGAGGCGGCGCGCGGGCTGACGGCCGCGGCCGCGCCGGGGCAGCGCGTCGGCCCCTGGGAGCTGATCCGCGAGATCGGGCACGGCGGCATGGGCGCCGTCTTCCTGGCGCACCGCGCCGACGGCGAGTACCAGGCGCAGGTCGCGATCAAGCTGATCGGCGGCGTGCGGACGGCGGAGCACCTGCGTCGGTTCCGCATCGAACGGCAGATCCTGGCGGGCCTGGAGCACCCCAACATCGCGCACCTCGTCGGCGGCGGCTCCACCGACGAGGGCGTGCCCTGGGTGGCCATGGAGCTGGTCGACGGCGTACCGATCGACCGGTACTGCGACGAGCACGACCTCGGCGTCCCGGCTCGGCTGCGCCTGTTCCTGGACGTATGCGAGGCGGTGGCGTACGCGCACCGCAACCTGGTCGTGCACCGGGACATCAAGCCGGGCAACATCCTGGTGACCGCGCAGGGGGCGCCGAAGCTGCTGGACTTCGGCATCGCCAAGCTGCTGGACCCCGCCGCGGCCGACCCGCACGAGACCGGCACCGCGATGCGCCTGCTCACGCCGGCCTTCGCGAGTCCCGAGCAGCTGCGCGCGCAGCCGGTCACCATCGCGTCCGACGTCTATGCGCTGGGCGTGGTGCTGTACCGGCTGCTGGCCGGCGTCATGCCCTACGACGTGACCGGCCGCTCCCTGCTCGAGATCGAGCGGCTGGTGTGCGAGACTGATCCGCCGCGGCCCAGCGCGGCGACCGAATCGGCGCGGCTGCGCCGGGCGCTGCGCGGCGACCTGGATACCATCGTCATGACGGCGCTGCAGAAGGATCCGTCCCGGCGTTACGAGACGGTGGAGCGCTTCGCGGACGACCTCCGTCGCCATCTGGGCGGTCTGCCGGTGCGCGCACGCGGCGACGACTGGGCCTACCGGGCGCGCAAGTTCACGGTGCGGCACCGCTGGGGGGTGGGCGTGGCGGCTGCGGCCGTGCTGCTGCTGGGCGGGTTCACCTCCACGCTGAGCGTGCAGAACCAGCGGCTGGAGCAGGAGCGCGACGCCGCGACCAGCGCGCGCGCGAGCGCCGAGCAGGTCAGCGCGTTCCTGGCCGGCATCTTCCGTGTGTCCGACCCCGCGCTGGCGCGCGGCGACACGGTAACGGCCCGTCAGCTGCTGGACCGTGGCGCGCGCCGCGTCGAGGAGGAGCTGCGCGATCAGCCTGCGGTGCAGGCGGGCATGATGCGGCTGATCGGAGAGGTTTACCGGGGGCTGGGCCTCCAGTCGGACGCACGGCCGCTGCTCGAGCGCGCACTGGCGCAGCACCGCGCGCTGCACGGGGAGGAGCACCTGGAGGTGGCGACCAGCAAGCTGGCGCTGGCCGGCTCGCTGCAGGACCTGGGCGATGTCGATGCCGCGGAGCCGCTCTACCGTGACGCGCTGGCCACGCGCATCCGGCTGCTCGGGCCGGAGCACCCGGACGTGGCCGAAGCATACTCGCAGCTGGCCTACCTGCTGGAGAGCAACGGCGACATCGAGGAGGCGGAGCGCATGTTCCGCATCGCGCTGGCGCAGGACCGGCGCTTCTTCGCCGCCGACGACCCGCGCGTGGCCTCCGCGCTGGTCAAGCTGGGGCGGCTGCTGCGCGCCCACGACGGGATCGACGAGGCCGAGCCGATGCTGCGCGAGGCGCTCGGCATCCTGCACACGACGCACGGGGAGGATCATCCGGACGTGGCCGACGCGATGCGCAACCTGGCCGCGCTGCTGCGCGACAAGGGCGAGTACGCCGAGGCGGATTCGCTGTACCGGCTCACGATCGAGATCCGGCGCCGCGTGCTCGGCGAGCGGCACCCGGAACTGGCCATCACCATCAACAGCTATGCGCTGCTGCTCGACCGCATGGGCGAGACGGAGCGCGCCGCCGCCGCGTTCCGCGAGTTCCTCGCCCTCGCGGAGGCCAACCACGAAGGGCCGCATCCCGACCTGGCCGCCGGCCATCACAACCTGGCCTCCGCGCTGCGCGACCTGGGGCAGTACGACCAGGCGCTGGAGCATTTCCGCCGCTCCATCGCCATCGGGGAGCAGGTGCTGGATGCCGACCATCCGAACCTGGCGCACCCGCGCATGGGCGTCGCGTCCGTGCTGATCGCGCAGGGGCTGTGGGCGGAAGCCGTGCCGTGGCTGCGCGAGGCGCTGGCCCTGCGGCAGGCGCTGCCGCGCGACCACCGTTACCGCGCCGAGACGCTGGGCGACCTGGGCGAGGCGCTGACGCAGCTCGGCCGGTACGCCGAGGCCGAGCCGCACCTGGGCGAGGCGTATCGCATCCAGCAGCTGATCCGGGACCCGGGCGACCGCCGCCTGATTCGGGCCCGCGAGCGGCTGGTCGAACTGTACCGCCGCACCGGCCGCACGGAACTGGCGGCCACGCTGGAGCGGGAAAGCGCGGCGAGCGCCGCCGCATCCGGCACGTGAGCGGGGCGCGGCGGCGCAACCGAGTTCGCCGTGGCCGCCGCTGAGGGGATCGCCGACGCCGGGTGGGCCGGGACTGGCGTGCACCCTGCACCGCTGCGAGCTTTCGAGTGCGAAGCGGCACCCACAGCGGGAGTACTCCCATGCGCAAGACCCACTGGCTCATCGCGGCGCTGATCGGCCTGCTCGCCCTCGGGGCGGAGGAGTCGGAGGCGCAGCGGGTCGGCAGCACGGTCAGCCTGGCCGGCTGCCTGGTGCAGGACGAGGACGATGCGGACGAGTTCGTCCTGGAGGACGCCGCCGGCGTCGATGCCGACGAGATCGAGCTGATCGCCGGTCCGGGCGTGGACCTGGCCGCCAACGTCGGCCGCACGGTCGCCATCTCGGGCACGGTGATCGCCGACGACGACGAGGACGGCGACGACGGGGACGAGGGCGAAGAGAACGAGCTGCACGTGCGCGTGACGGCGGTCCGGCACGTGGGCCCGGCCTGCCACTGAGCCGGGGCGCCCGCCCCGGCGCGGCCCTGCTCGGCCTGCGCGTCGGCGGCTGCCGGCGCGCGGGCCTCAGCGCTCCCCGAACTTCTTCACCATCCGCTCGACCGTGTTGAGGTTGCGCACGGTCTGATCGGCGCCGAGCGCGCGTTCCAGATCACGGGTGGAGAAGGGCGCGTCGCTCATGCGGCCGCGCCGCAGCCACAGCACCTCCCGCTCGTGCGCGGTGAAGCGGTCGTCCGCGCCCTCGAGCCGGTCGAGTGCGGCGCGGGCGTCGGCACCCGGCCGCTCGCGCAGCAGGACCGCGTGGATGTTGAAACCCGCGTCTCGTGCGTCGGCCACGGCGTCGACTGCGACCAGTCGCGCCAGTTCCGCGAACGAACGGACGAACGTGGCCGCCGGGAGGCCGAGCGCGTCCGCCAGGTGCGCCTCCAGATCGCGCTCGAGCCGTGCCGTGTCCGCGCCGCGATGCTCGAAGACCACGTTCCCGCTGGCGATGAACGTCGCGACGTCCTTCAGGCCGAAGCCCTCGAACGCGGCCCGCAGCTGGTCCATGGTGAGGCGCCGTTTCCCCAGGTTGATGCCACGCAGGAACGCGGCGTGTCGGGCGATGGTCGTCCTCGCGCGGGTGTCCATTCTGCTGCAGACGGCACCGCGATACGCGCTGTGGACGCGTTGCTCGCGCTGTCTTCTTGCAACCCCACGGCCCCCAACCTATGATCGAAGTCGGCTGACGCCACCAGCCGAACCCCCTTCGCTACGATGTCCCCGACAGGACCCCGCCGTGCGGGGCGGCCTGTCTTTTCCCCGTCGTAAGGAGGACCCCATGAGAAGAATCCCTCTTCTCGGTCTGGCTCTCGCGCTCGGCGTCACCGCGTGCCAGGAGCAGACCATGGCACCGGCCGTGGCGCCCGACGCGCCCGCCAGCGTCGCCCTGCAGGCGTCGATGGCGACGGCGGACGGGCTGCAGCGGCCGGACGTGGAGATCCAGCTGCCCGGTCAGCTGCAGGTCGGCGACCTCGGCTGGCTGGACCACTTCACCCGGCGCGCGATCGACCCCACCGACTACGTCTGCTCGGGCACGACCGCGCTGTTCGACTGGTACAGCGCCGATGTCAACGAATTCATCGCCGAGGACCTGTCGACGTTCATCCTGCTCTACGTCGTCCACTGGGCGGACTACATCCCGACGTACGAGGCGCTGTACCTGTACGAGGGTGGCGAGCCGCAGGAGTTCGGCTACGACGGCCGCTTCACCAACGCGATGAACCGCGTGGACCAGTTCGCGCGGAACTTCTGGGACATCGAGACCGACCAGATCAAGCTGCTCGCGCTGAAGGGCTCCATGCTGATGGACGTGGAGCGCACCGCCAACGCGTACCAGCAGCTGACCTTCCTGCCGCCCTACTTCGGCCTGTCCGAGGAGGACGCGCTGCTGGTGGCCAACGAGATCCGCGACGCGATCATCGCGTCCGACTACCTCGACAACGGCCACCACTCGCTGTTCAGCTTCAACGCGTTCGCGATCCGCTTCTCGAGCGGGCTCGGCAAGATCGTCATGGGTGACGGCATCCTGGAGGGCTACGACGATCTCGGCTTCGGCGACGTGGCGCCGCAGGCCATCTACGCGCACGAGTTCGCGCACCACATCCAGTTCCAGAACGGCTACTTCAGCGATCCGTTCCCGTCGGCAGCCGAGGCCACCCGGTACACGGAGCTGATGGCGGACGCGATGTCGGCGTACTTCATGACCCACAAGCGCGGTCAGGCGATGAACCGCCACCGGGTCGCGGAGTTCCTGGAAGCGTTCTACCAGATCGGCGACTGCTCCTTCGCGAGTTCCGGCCACCACGGCACGCCGAACCAGCGCATGCGGGCGGCGCAGTTCGGCTTCGACATCGCGGACCAGGCCCGCGTACAGGGGCACATCCTGACGTCGCACCAGTTCTACCAGCTGTTCGTGGCGGCGTATCCGGACATCATCGCGCCGGACGCCTGACGACGGGCGCGTGACCTGAGGGCGAAGCCCCGCCGCGTCGATCGACGCGGCGGGGCTTCGTGCCAGGCGGGGTTTCGGGGCCCTGCGCGAGGCGCGCAGCGTGGCCTGCCCTGCCCGACAGTGGACGGGTTGCGCCGGGACGCTACGCCGGCGATAGCAGCTCGTACGAGCGAAGCCGCGCCGCGGGGTCGTGCACGATGCTCATGATCATGGCCTCGTCCGCCAGCGCGTCGCGGGCGGCGGCGTCGATCCGCTCGCGCACGGCGGCGGCCTCCCCGACGATCAGCAGCCGGCCCATCGACTCGGCACTGTCCTCTGCGTCCGCCGACGACGGCGTCCAGCCCAGCGCGCGCGCCTCGGCGGGGCTGGGCACCGGCTCGATCACGCCCATGCGCATGCGGCGGAACATCACGCGCACGGAGGAGGACAGTTCGACCGCCGCGTCGTGCGTGTCGGCGGCGATGGCGGACAGCGCGAGGATGGCGTGCGGCTCCGGGAACCGCTCCGACGGCTGGAACGCCGCGCGGTAGGCCTCCATGGCCGGGCGCGCGGGCGTGGCGCTGAAGTGCCCGGCGAAGGCGTAGCCCACGCCCATCTCGCCCGCGAAGCGCGCGCTCGCGCCGCTGGAGCCCAGCAGCCAGACGGGCGGCAGCTCCACGTCCGCCGGCGTGACGCCGACGCGGCGGAACGGGTGGTCCGCCTCGAACTCGCCGCGCTCGAAGGCCAGCAGCTCCGCGATCAGGCCGCCGCCGTGCTCGCCCGGCGCCGCACGCAGCGCGCGGGAAGTGAGCGGGTCGGTGCCGGGCGCGCGGCCGATGCCGAGGTCGATGCGGCCGGGGTGCAGCGCGTTCAGCGTGCGGTAGCGTTCGACCACCTGGAGCGGCACGTGGTTCGGGATCATGACGCCGCCCGCGCCGACGCGGATGCGCCGCGTGGCGCCGGCCACGTGACCGATCATCACGTCCGGCGCCGAACTGGCGATGCTGGGCATGCCGTGATGCTCGGCGTACCAGATGCGCTCCCAGCCGCACGCGTCGGCCGGGCGCGCCAGCTCCAGCGCGGCGCGGATCGAATCGGACGCACTCGAGCCGGACGCGACCGGCAGCACGTCGAGGACGGACAGCTTCAGAGCGCCCCCCGCTCCCACGGTCCCCACACCGCGAAGGTCATCCCCGGGTGTCGCGCCGCGCCGCGCGTATCGCCCTGGACGTTGAAGAACAGGACGCGGCCGTCGGGGCTGTAGCACGCGCCGGCGAACTCGCGTCCGTTGGCGATGTTGCGGGCGAAGTCGAAGATCTCGCCGTCGACGGTGAGGCCGCGGATGAAGGAGCCGTTGTTGTCCTCGCAGATGGCCAGCCCCTGACCGCGGGGGCTGAAGCAGAGGTTGTCCGGTGCGTTCAGCACGTCGCGGCCGGGCGACTCGAAGATCAGCGTGAGCGAGCCGCCGTCCTCGGCCGGCCGGTACTGCCAGATCTGCCCCGCGCGCTCGCGCCCGCCGTCGGTGGCATCGAAGTAGATGGACCCGTCCCCGTACCAGCAGCCCTCCAGCCGGGAGAACAGCGCGCCGCCCTTGCCGTAGCCCTCGGAGAAGACGGCGAGCGGGTTGGTCTCGGCCGACTGCGGGTCCGGGTCCTCGATATCCACCCACTCGACGGGCAGCGTGCGGCCGACGGCGATGCCGCGGTGCGTGATCGCGTGCGGCCAGTCGCGCACGGCCAGCATCTGCAGTCGCCCACCGGCGGCCAGGTCCCCCGGCCGCGCGGGCAGAAAGCGATAGAAGCCGGCGGTGTTGGCGTCCTCGGTCAGGTAGGCGATGCCGCTGGCCGGGTCGATCGCGACGGCCTCGTGGACGAAGCGGCCCATCGCCGTCAGCGGCACGGGGTGGGTCACGCGGCCGTCGGCGCTGGCCGGCACCTCGAAGACGTAGCCGTGCGGCCGCTCGAAACCGTGCGTCGGGCCGAGCGTCGATTCCTCGCAGCTCAGCCAGCTACCCCACGGCGTCGGTCCGCCGGCGCAGTTCACGATGGTGCCGGACAGCGAGCGGTGCGCCGCGACCAGCTCCGGCGTGCCATCGGCCGGCACGCGCACGCGCAGCGTGGTGGTGCCGCCGCTGGCGCGCCGGTCGTACGCGTGCGGATCGGCGAGCGGCTCCGCCAGCGCCGGCTCGGTGACCTCGTGATTACGCACGAGCAGCACGTCGCCGCCGGGCCCGGGAAACGCGGCCATGCCATCATGCGCACGCGGCGTGGGCGAGCCGTCGCTCATCGGCGAGCCCTCCACGCCGAACATCACGTAGCGGAAGCCCTCCGGCAGTTCGAGTTCCGGCCCGGCCGGCCGCAGCGGACCGTAGCCGCCACGCCCGGGCGGCGCCCACGCCCGGCCGCCGCTGCCGGCCGCGCCGTCCGCGTACGCCACCAGCCCCTGCAGCGACGGCGCGAGGGCGCCCAGCCCCCCCGCCATCGCGAGTCCGCGCAGGAAGTCCCGTCGATGCATGCCCGTCATGTGACTTCGATTCGAGTTGGGTTGTGCCGCATCGTGCTCGGCCCGGCAGCGCGCCCACGGCGAATGTAAGCGGGCCGGAACGAGCCCGCTCCAGCATCGGACGGGCGGGTCGTGTTATCGTCCGACATGACCACAGGAACCGACACCCGGCGATTCGACGTGGACGGCCTCTGCTGCGCGGCGGAGGCGCGCCAGATCGAGGCGCGGCTCGGACGCCATCCGGGCGTGGCGTCGCTGCGCATCGATCCCGTCGCGCACACGCTGGACGTGGCGGGCCCGATCGAGCCCGCGGAGGTGGAGCGCGCGATCGCGGAACTGGGCATGACGGCGCGTCCGGTCGTGCGCCGCGGGCCGGCCGACCGGACGACGGCAACGCGCGCGGGAGGCACCGGCGCCGCGGGACGCACCGGCAGCCCACGCCGTACCAGCACCGCGCGGGTCGCGCTCGCCGCCGCGTCCGGTCTCCTGTTCCTCGCCACACTGATCGCGGGTGCGGTGGCGGGCGAGGCGGCGGCACTGCCCTTCGCCCTGGCCGCGGTGGTCACCGGCGGCTGGTACGTCTTCCCGCGCGCACTGGCGTCCGCGCGCCACCTCGCGCTGGAGATGAACTTCCTGATGGCCACGGCCGCGGTCGGCGCCATCGCGATCGGGGAGCTGGCCGAGGCCGCCAGCGTGATGTTCCTCTTCGCGGTCGCGCAGCTGCTCGAGTCGCGATCGATGGATCGCGCGCGCAACGCGATCCATGCGCTGATGGAACTCTCGCCGGCCTCGGCGCTGGTGCTGCGGGACGGGCGCGAGGTGCGCGTGCCCGCCGAGGACGTCGCGGTCGGGGAACTGGTGGTGGTGCGGCCGGGCGAGAAGATCGCCGTGGACGGCACCGTCGAACACGGCGAGTCCGCGGTGAACCAGGCGCCGATCACGGGCGAGTCGATGCCCGTCGAGAAGCGGCCGGGCGAGGAGGTGTTCGCGGGCACGCTGAACGGGCAGGGCGTGCTCGAGGTGCGCTCGACCCGCCCCGCGGCCGATACCACGCTGGCGCGCATCGTCCATTGGGTGGAGGACGCGCAGGCCACGCGCGCGCCGAGCGACGCGTTCGTCGACCGCTTCGCGCGGGTCTACACGCCGGTGGTGGTCGCCGCGGCGGTGGCGATGGCGCTGGTGCCGCCGCTGCTCGGCGCGGGCCCGTTCGGGGAGTGGGTCTACCGCGGACTCGCGCTGCTGGTCGTGGCGTGTCCGTGCGCGCTGGTCATCTCGACACCGGTCACGGTGGTGAGCGCGCTCGCGGGCGCCGCGCGCGAGGGCATCCTGATCAAGGGCGGGCTGCACCTGGAGAACGCGGGGCGCACGCGCGTGGTCGCGCTCGACAAGACCGGCACGCTGACCAGCGGCGAGCCGGAGATCGTCGACGTGGTCGCGCTCGCCCCCCTCACGTCCGACGAGGTGCTGGCGCTGGCTGCCGCCGCGGAGGCGCGCAGCGAGCACCCGCTGGCGCGCGCGATCCTGCGCGGAGCGGAGCAGCGGGCGCTCGTGGTGCCGGCCGCGCGCGAGGTACGCGCGATCGCGGGACGCGGCATCGAAGCCCTCGTCGACGGTCGGCGCGTGGCGGTGGGCAGCCCGGCGCTGTTCGCGGAGCGCACACGCCTGCCGGCTTCGCTGATCGACACCGTACGTACGATGGAGGAGCGAGGCGCCACGATCCTGCTTGTCGGCGCGACCCGGGATCCCGCGCCGGATGCCGACCCCGCCCCGGCCGGCGAGCGGAGCCGGGCCGACGGCATCGCCCCGATCGGCCTCATCGCCGTCGCCGATCGCGTGCGGTCCGACGCCGCGGCTGCGCTGCGGCAGCTGCGCGAGGCGGGCGTGCGGCGCATCGTCGTGCTCACCGGCGACAACGCCGCGGCCGCACGGGACGTGGCGGCCTCGCTGGGCGCGGGCACTGTCGACGAAGTGCGGCATGGCCTGCTGCCGCAGCACAAGCTGGACGCCGTGCGTGAGCTGCGAACGCAGCACGGCCGTCTGCTCATGGTCGGCGACGGCATCAACGACGCGCCGGCGCTGGCCGCGGCCGACGTCGGCGTCGCCATGGGTGCGGCCGGCACGGACGCCGCACTGGAAGCGGCCGACATCGCGCTGATGGCGGATGAACTCGACCGGCTGCCCGTGCTGATGCGGCTGGCGCGCAAGGCGGAGCGCATCATCCGCGGCAACATCGCCTTCGCGCTGGCGATCAAGGCCGTATTCGTGGTACTCGCCGCCACGGGCCTCGCCACCCTCTGGATGGCCGTGCTGGCCGACATGGGTGCCAGCCTGCTGGTCGTCGCCAACGGGATGCGCGCACTGCGGGCGTAGCGGAGCGGTTCGCGCGAACCGGTTGCGCCCGTCCGCCGCTTCGGCGACAATCCCGGGACTCTTCCCTGCCTCCCCGCCGCGCGGCGTCGACGCTGCGCGAGCGCACTGCAGCACTTGGAAACATGCCGGTGACACTGAAGGAAACCGCGCGCGTCATCGCCGCGAACGCCGACCAGCTGGCCAGGACGGTGGTCGGCGACTGGGGTTCGATCATCGAGCGCGAGCCATGGCTGGCGCTGCCGGCCGTGATCGATCAGGACCACCTGCCCGACCTGATCCGCTGTCTGGCCGACTGCGCCGTCGGACGCGAGTTCGACCGCGGCGCGTGCCGCGGCCTGATCGATACCGCGGCCAGCCACGGACATTCCCGCTACATCCTCGGCGTGGACGAGAACATCCTGTTCCGGGAGTACCACCTGCTGCGCCATGGCATCTGGAACCACCTGCGTGACGACTACGGCGCCAGCGAAGAGATGGTGCCCGTGATCACCCGCTTCGACGCGGGCATCACGCTGTCCACCCGGGCCAGCCTGCACGGCTACCATCGCGCGACCCATGAGCACACCGGCCGCTGGCCCGACGTGCTGGGCACGCTGCTGGACGAGTGGATGGCCGGCCGCAGCCGGGACAGGACGGCGGAGGAGAGCGGGGGCTGAGGCAGTCGGGGGGGAAGGCCGGCCAGGGCAGAATCGGGGATTTCCCTACAGACGTCTCGTGTGTGCTACGCCATCCTGGACGCATGAGGCGAAGCATCTTCTCCGTTCGACCCCGCTCCGGCGGACGCCGTGGCCCCGGGTATCGCACCGCGGCCTGGCTGTCGATCGTCGCGCTGATGGCCCCGCTGGCACCGGCTGCGGCGAGCTGCGTGGGGAGCGCGATGGATCATGCGGCGACCGGCGCGAACGCGCACGTCGCCGCTGACGCAGCGGACGCATCGCCCGTGCACGCCGCTGAACATGGCGCACTGCTCCAGGCGGATGGCACCGCAGGGCCGGCCGGCTCGCCCGCGCCCGACTGTCCGCTCGGCCATGGGCAGATGGGCGCCACCTGCGGCCTGGCCGCCGCCGTGCGCGCCAGCGCTAGCACCACGCTGCTGATCTCCGCCGAACGGGGCGCACCCTTCCCGGCTCCAGCCAACGCGCCGCGCACCCAGCGCGCGCACGCCGTCTTCCACCCTCCTCGCGCCTGACCTTTCCGGAGCGCCATCCGGCGCTCCCCATCGATCCGACAGACGGAAAGACATGCGTACCTGCGTCCGCCGGTAGACCGGCGGGCCGGTGCGTCGGACGGAGTGCGAGGAGGCGAACGTGTGGAGGAAGACGATCGCGTCGGTCGTCGTGCTGGTCGTCGCTGCGAGCTGCGGCGCGGCGGACGCGGCGGCGCAGCGACTGACGCTGGACGAGGCGTACCGGCTGGCGGCGGCGGGCAGTCCGGAACTGGGCGCAGCCCGCGCCGCGGCACGGGCGACGGAGAGCCGGGAGGCGGCCGCCGGTCTGCCGCCGGATCCGATGCTGCAGGTCGGCGTGATGAACCTTTCGGTGCCGGAGCTGTCGGCCGACATGCCGACCTCGATGGCACCGTCGATCCAGCTCATGCAGGCGCTGCCCTTCCCGGGCGAGATCGGGCTGTCGCGCCGTGCCGCTAGCGAGGACACCCGCCAGGCGCGGGCGCTGGTGGAGGAGCTGGGCTGGGACGTCCGGCGCCGCGTCGCGGCCGACTATTTCGAGCTGTACCGGCTGGACGAGCAGCTCTCGGTCATGCGCGAGACCGTCGGCCTGCTGGAGGAACTGCGCGCGACCGCGCTCTCGATGTACTCCACCGGCATGGCCAGCCAGTCGGACGTGCTGCGCGCGGAGGTCGCCGTGGCACGCGCGGAAGCGGACGTGCGCCGCATGGACGCGATGCGCTCCGCCGCGGCCGCTCGCCTGAACGCGACGCTCGGCCGGGCCGCGGACCTGCCCGTCGAGGCCGTGGCGCTGCCGCCGCTCCCCGACCTCCTGCCGCCGACCCCGCGCCTGCTCGATCTCGCCGGCGAGAGCCGGCCGGCGCTGGAGGCCGCACGCGCCGCGGTGGACGGCGCCGACGCACGCCTCGAACTGGCGCGCCGCCGACTCTGGCCGGACGTCACGGTCGGGCTCCAGTACGGCCAGCGCGCCGCGCCGGGCGGGACGCAGCGCATGGGCGGCCTGATGGTCGGCCTGAGCCTGCCGGTCTTCGCCGCCGCCCGCCAGCTCCCGCTGCGGCAGGAGGCCGACGCGATGCGCGCGATGGAGGCCGCGCGGCTCGAGCGAGAGCGCGTGCTGGTGGAGTCGCGCGTGACGGAACTGGTCGCGGAGCTGGAGCGCAGCCGCGCGTTGCTCGACCTGTACCGCGGCCAGGTACTGCCGCAGGCCAGGGCGGCGGCGGCATCCGCCCTCGCCGCCTACCGCAGCGGCGCGGTGGACTTCACGGCCACGATCGACTCGCGGCTCAGCGCGAGTGAGTACGAGATGGAGCTCCACGCCCTGCTCGCCGAGTACGGCGCGGCCGTGTCCGAGCTCGAAGCGACGATCGGCCAGCCCCTCCCGGGCGCGGCCACGATACTGGCGGAGACACGATGACGACACGACGACAGGCGATGCTGTCCATCGCCATGGTGCTGGCGGCGACCGCGATCGTCGCCGGCTACGCGCTGCGGGATGTCGACGCGGCGCCGGCCACGGAGCAGAGCGGCCACGACCACGCGGCCATGACCGCCTCCGGCGCGGCTACGGCGAAGCCCGTCCACCTGTCCGAGGATGCGGGGCGCCGCATCGGCGTGACGTACGTCACGGCGGAGCGGAAGCCGCTGCGGCGGGCCGTGCGGGCCGTGGGCGCCGTCACGTTCGACGAGACGCGCGTCAGCGACGTCACGCTCAAGGTGGACGGCTGGGTGGAGCGCCTGCACGTGGACTACACCGGCGCACCCGTTCGACGCGGACAGGCGCTGCTCGCCCTGTACAGCCCCGCTCTGGTGACCGCACAGGAGGAGCTGTTGCTGGCGAACGGGCTGGCGCGGGACGCGCTCGCGCGCGGCGACAGCGGCGCCGCCGGACGGGCCGCCGAGCTGGCCGATGCGGCGCGGCGGCGGCTCCGCTTCTGGGACGTGCCGGCCGCGGAGATCGCGCGCGTCGAGCGCACCGGGGAGCCCGCGCGGACACTGACCTTCGCCGCGCCCACGGACGGCGTCGTGGTGGAGAAGCAGGTCGTGGAGGGCTCACGCGTCGTGGCGGGCTCGCCGCTGCTGCGGGTGGCCGATCTGAGCCGGGTGTGGCTGGAAGGCGAGGTGTTCGAGCAGGACCTGTCGCTGGTGCGGGTCGGGCAGCGCGCCACCGTGCGCATGGACGCCTACCCGGGCGAGCGCTTCGACGGGCGGATCGCGTTCGTCCATCCCACGCTGGCGCTGGAGAGCCGCACCGCACGCGTCCGCGTCGAGCTCGCCAATCCGGGGTTCCGACTCATGCCGGGCATGTACGCCAGCCTGGAACTCAGCCCGGAAACCGACCGCAGCGCACTGATGATCCCGCGCGATGCCGTGCACCACACCGGCGAACGTGCGCTGGTCTTCGTGCCGGACGCATCGGGCGCGCTGGCGCCGCGCGAGATCGTCACCGGCCTCACCGCCGGCGGCGATGTGGAAGTGCTGGCCGGCCTGGTCGAGGGTGAGCGGGTGGTCGCGTCCGCCAACTTCCTGATCGACGCCGAGTCCAGCATGGGCCGCTCGGCTGTGGGCGGCGCCGGCGACGAGGCCTCGGAAGCAGACGTGGATCACACCGGCCACGGCGGGAGCTGACCATGCTGAAGCGAATCATCGAGTGGTCGGTCGCCAACCGGTTTCTCGTCCTGGTGCTCACGGTGGCCCTGGTCGGCGCGGGCGTGGTGGCGCTGCGCGAAACGCCGCTCGAGGCGCTGCCCGACCTGTCCGACGTGCAGGTCATCGTGCAGACGGATTTCCAGGGGCAGGCGCCGCAGATCGTGGAGGACCAGGTCACCTACCCGGTCGCCAGCGAGATGCTGAAGGTGCCCGGCGCCCGCACGGTGCGCGGCTACTCCTTCTTCGGCGTGTCCTTCGTGTACGTCATTTTCGACGACGGCACCGACCTGTACTGGGCGCGCAGCCGCGTGCTGGAATACCTGTCGGCCATCCGCAGCCAGCTGCCGGAAGCGGCGGAGCCCAGCCTCGGCCCCGACGCCACCGGGCTGGGCTGGGTCTACCAGTACGTGCTGGAGGACCGCAGCGGCACCCGCTCGCTCGCGGAGCTGCGGGCGATCCAGGACTGGTACGTCCGCTACCAACTCACGTCCGTGCCGGGCGTGAGCGAGGTGGCCAGCGTGGGCGGCTTCGAGAAGACGTACGAGGTCACCGTCGACCCGGGGCGCCTGCGCGCGTACGACATACCGGTCTCGCGCGTGATGCACGCGATCCAGGGTTCCAATCGCGACGCCGGCGCGATGATGATGGAGCTGTCCGAGCGCGAGTACATGATCCGCGGCCTGGGCTACCTGCAGGGCGCGGACGACATCGAGCGCGTGGTCGTGGGCGCGACGGCGGGCGGCACGCCGATCCGCGTCGCCGACGTCGCGACCGTCCAGCTGGCGCCCGAGGTGCGGCGCGGCGTGACCGACCTGAACGGCCGCGGCGACGTGGTGGCCGGCATCGTGGTCATGCGCTTCGGTGAGAACGCGCTCGCCACCATCGAGCGCGTGAAGCAGCGGCTGGCCGGGATCGAGGCCGGCCTTCCCGAAGGCGTCACCGTGCGCACGGTCTACGACCGCAGCGACCTGATCCACCGCGCCATCGAGACCCTGCGCGAAAAGCTGGTCGAGGAGGCGATCATCGTCGCCCTGGTCTCCATGCTGTTCCTCTTCCATCTCCGCTCGGCACTGGTCGCCATGATCGTGCTGCCGGTCGGCATCCTGGCCGCATTCATCGTCATGCGCGGGATCGGCATCGGCGCCGACATCATGAGCCTGGGAGGCATCGCCATCGCCGTGGGCGCGATGGTCGACGCGGCCATCGTCATGATCGAGAACATGCACAAGCACCTCGAACGCGCCGTGCTGGCCAGGCGGGCAGCGACGGGGGAGATGCCGGTGGACGGCGAGAACGCATTGCGCACCTCGGAACTGACGAGCGCCGAACGCTGGAGCGTGGTGGTCGCCGCGTCCAAGGAGGTGGGTCCCGCGCTGTTCTTCTCGCTGCTCATCATCACGGTCAGCTTCCTGCCGGTCTTTGCGCTGGAGGCGCAGGAAGCACGGCTGTTCGAGCCGCTGGCCTGGACCAAGACGCTGGCCATGGCAGCGGCGGCGCTGCTGTCCGTGACGCTGGTACCCGTGGCGATGGGCCTGTTCATCCGCGGCCGCATCCGTCCCGAGGCCACGCATCCCGTGTCCCGCGCACTGATCGCGGCCTACCGACCCGTGATCGACCGCGTGCTACGCTGGCGCGTGCCCGTGGTCGCGGCCGCCGTCGCCGTCGTGCTGCTGGGCTGGATCCCGCTGCAGCGCATCGGCAGCGAATTCATGCCGCGGCTGGACGAGGGCACCCTGCTGTACATGCCCACCACGCTGCCCGGCATCGGCGTCGGCGCGGCCAGCGATGCACTGCGGCGTCAGGACAGCATCCTGGCCGGGGTACCCGAGGTGGCGTCGGTGTTCGGCAAGTCCGGCCGGGCGAACACGGCCACCGACCCCGCCGGCTTCGACATGTTCGAGACCACCATCGTGCTGAAGCCCGAGAACGAGTGGCGTCCCGGCATGACCATGGACCGGCTGGTGGACGAGATGGACTCGCTGGTGGCGTTCCCCGGCATCACCAACTCCTGGACCATGCCCATCCGCGGACGCATCGACATGCTCGCCACCGGCATCCGCACCCCCGTCGGCGTCAAGATCTTCGGCCCCGACCTGGCCGAACTGGAACGCATCGGCCGCGAGGTGGAACGCGCGGTGGCGATGGTGCCGGGTACGCGCTCCGTCTTCGCCGAACGGGCGGTGTCCGGCTACTACCTCGACATCGACATCGATCGCGAGGCCGCCGCGCGCCACGGGCTCAACGTGGAGGACGTGCAGGCAGTGGTCTCCAGCGCCATCGGCGGCATGGCCATCACCCAGACCGTCGAGGGGCGCGAGCGCTACGACGTGCGGCTCCGATACCCGCACGAGCTGCGCGACCGGCCCGAGAAGCTGGCAGATGTGCTGGTCACACCCAGCGTGCCGCTCGGCGCGGTCGCGTCCATCCGCCGCGTCAGCGGTCCCATGGCCGTGAAGACCGAAGGCGCGTTCCCGACCTCCTGGGTCTACATCGACGTCCAGGCGCGCGACATCGGCGGCTACGTCAGCGCCGCCCGCGCCATGGTCGACGAAATGGTCAGCCTGCCCACCGGCTACCGCATCGAATGGAGCGGCCAGTACGCGTACATGCAGCGGGCGAAGCAGCGGCTCGCGCTGGTGGTGCCCGCCACCCTCGCCCTCATCTTCCTGCTGCTGTGGATGAACTTCCGCAGCGTCGGCGAAAGCGCGCTGGTCATGCTCAGCCTGCCCTTCGCCCTGGTCGGCGGCGTCGCCATGATGGCGCTGCTCGATTACAACTGGTCCGTGGCCACCGCCATCGGCTTCATCGCACTCGCCGGCGTGGCCGCCGAGACCGGCGTGGTCATGCTCATCTACCTCGACCACGCCTGGGACGCACGAAGACTGCACGGACGCGCCACGCTCGCGGATCTGCGCGACGCCGTGATCGAGGGTGCGGTGGAACGGGTGCGGCCAAAGCTCATGACCGTCACCGCCATCACCGCCGGCCTGCTGCCAATCCTCTGGGGGCACGGCACCGGCGCCAGCATCATGAAGCGCATCGCGGCGCCCATGGTCGGCGGCATGGTCTCCTCCACCATCCTGACCCTGGTGGTCATCCCCGCCCTGTACTCGCTCTGGCGCGAGTGGCAGATGCACAGGGCCGGGCTTCCCGTCGCGCTCACGCAGCCCCGGCCGGCCGCGCCGGACACGGTGGCCGCGGGCTGACGGTGACGCCTCCCGAAAACCCGGCGGCTCCGGCACCTTGTCGGAGCCGCTTTCCGTTGCGCCCCTTGCGCACCCGACCCGACCCACGCTATATACCCCCCTAGGGTATTGGGGCTCCGGTCTTGCATCGGGTGCGAGCATGATCATGCGGCGGGACAGATCGATCGGCGGGCGGGTGCTTGCGCTGCTGCTGTTCGTGCTGATGCTGCCGGCGCAGCTCGGCGCGTACTGCGGCGCGGAGGCGATGTCCGCGCGCGCCGATGGCACGGGCTCCGACGCAGCGCATGCGCACCACGGCGGTATGGTGACCTCCGTCCAGGCGGACGCCGTACACGGCGACGGTGCCGCGGATGAGGATGGCACCCGTTCGACGCGCTCCCCGGCCGAGGGCCTGGCGGATGACGCGCGGCCGGATCCCGCGACGGGCGAGCACTGCATGATGCGGTCGTGTTCGACGGCTGCGGTTCTGGCGTCCGCGCCCGGCGCGTCCGAGATGATCACCTTTCCGTTCGTGTCCGGCCGCATTTCTTCCGCTCTGCTTCCCGGCCAGCCCACTCCGCTCGACCCGCCACCCCCGCGACGCCTCGTGTGAGATCCGCGGGCGCCGAACGGTCGGCGTCCGATCCATCACGACGAGAGCGAGCGGGAGCAAAATACAGATGAACAGGATCGGAGGATGGGCGGGGCTCGTGGGCCTCGCCCTCTGGAGCGCCGTGCCGGCGGGTCTGGCGGCGCAGGGCCACGCGCAGCACGCGGCGAACGCGGAGCAGGCGCAGCACGAGATGTGGATGACGGAGGTGGGCGGCGGCTGGACGCTGATGGGGATGGCGCAGGCCTTTCCCATCGTCACGATGGGCGCGCCCGGAGAGGACGACTCGCCGCTGAACGAGACGGAGTGGTACCTGACGCAGCCGGCGGCGATGGCGGATCTGTCCAGCCCCGGCGGCGGCCTGGTGCTGCGCGTCACGCTGAATTTCGAGGGGCTGACGCAGGAGGATGGCGAGCTGACGTTCGGCGGTTGGGGCGAGGGGTACCTGGACAAGCGTCACCCGCACACGCTGCTGCACGAGGCGATGATCAGCCTGAACGACTGGGATTTCCTGGGCGGTGCGGGTTCGATCTCGTTCGGAAAGGGCTTTGCGCCCTACGGTACGGACGACCCGATGGCGCGGCCGGGGCTGAAGTACCCGACCAATCATCATCTGTCGCAGATTCTGGAGCGGTGGACGCTGAACGGCGTGTGGGTGCGGGACGGCTGGAGCGTGGAGGCGGGTCTGTTCGGCGGCTCCGAGCCCACGGGTCCGTACGACCTGTCGAACATCGAGAGCTTCGGCGACTCCTGGTCCGCACGGCTGGCGAAGCGCTGGGGTCCGGGCTGGGGTCCGAACGCGGCGTGGGAGGCTTCGGCATCGTATGGCCACGTGGTGGAGGAGCATCACGGGGAGGCGGAGACCACGCAGCTCGGCAACGTGGCCCTGCGCCACGAGCGTCCGTTTCGTGACGTGCAGCAGTATTTCCTGCTGGAGGCGTCCCTCTCCGACAGCGAGGGCGACGCAGACTTCTGGTCCGTGCTCGGGGAGGCGCGCTTCGCGCTGGGGCGGCACCAGCCGTACGCTCGCCTTGAGTACGCCACGCGGCCGGAGTACGCGCGTGAGGGCGCGCCCGGTACGGTCGACTTCTTCCGCTACCATCACGACGACGAGCCGATCGGCGCCACGCGCTGGCTGATCTCGACCGTCGCGTACGCGTACGAGGCGACGACGCTGCCGCTGAGCGTGCGCCCCTTCGTGGGTGTGCAGCACCACCTGGTCAGCGAGGAGCGCGGCGGAATGGATCCGGAAGCGCTGTTCGGCACCGACTCCTTCTTCGCGCTCACGCTGGGCGCGCGGGTTTTCCTCGGCGGCGGTCCGATGCGCATGGGCGCCTACGGCGTGCTGGACCCGATGACGGCGGGCCACGCCACGATGGCTCCGATGCCGGCAGGCGCGGAACCGGATGCCGGTGGTCATCATGGCCACTGATCACCAACCGCACCGTCACCGGTCGGGGCCCGCCGATTCCGACGGCGGCCCCGCGCCGGCTGAGCCCGGCTACCCGGAGCACCCGGAGCTGCACGGCACCGGTCACCGGGGAAGCCACGGCGCGCGCGCCGGCCATGACGGACACTCGGCCGGCGGCGGCCACGGCGCGCATGGCGGGCACGGCGCGCACGACAAGCACGAGGGCCACAGCCCGGACATGTTCCGCGACCTGTTCTGGCTCTCGCTGCTGCTGACCGTCCCGACATTGATCTGGAGCCCGATGCTCCAGGACATGCTCGGCTTCCGGGCGCCGGTGTTCCCCGGCTCCGGCTGGATCGACGCGGTCTTCGGCACGGCGGTGTTCCTCTATGGCGGCCGTGTTTTCCTGAAGGGCGCCTGGCGGGAGCTGAAGGACCGGCTGCCCGGCATGATGACGCTGATCTCGCTCGCGATCGGCGTGGCGTTCGTGTTCAGCGCGGCGGTCACACTGGGCTACCAGGGCATGGCGCTGTGGTGGGAGCTCGCCACTCTGGTCACCATCATGCTGCTCGGTCACTGGATGGAAATGCGCTCGATCGCGCAGGCGAGCGGCGCGCTGAAGGAGCTGGCGAAGCTGCTGCCTTCCACCGCCACGCGCGTGGTCGACGGCGGGACGGAGGAGGTGCCGATCGACGCGCTGCGCGATGGCGACCTGGTGCTGGTGCGGCCCGGCGAGAGCGTCGCGGCGGACGGCGTGGTGCGCGAGGGCGAGAGCGCGCTGAACGAGTCGATGATCACGGGCGAGTCGCGGCCGGTGGACAAGTCGCCGGGCGACGAGGTCATCGCCGGCACCGTGAACGGCAACGGCTCGCTGCGCATCGAAGTGACGGGCACGGGCGAGCGCACCGCCCTCGCGGGGATCATGCGGCTGGTCTCGGAGGCGCAGACGTCGCGGTCGCGGGCGCAGGCGCTGGCCGACCGGGCGGCGTTCTGGCTCACGCTGGTGGCCATCGGTTCGGGACTGCTGACCGCCGTGGCCTGGGCCCTCGCCGGCGCTTCGCCGCCCTGGATCATCGAGCGAGTGGTGACGGTGCTGGTCATTGCCTGCCCGCACGCGCTCGGCCTCGCCATCCCGCTCGTGGTCGCGATCTCGACCACGCTCGGCGCGCGCAGCGGGCTGCTGGTGCGGGACCGGCGCGGGCTGGAGGAGGCGCGCTCCATCGATACGGTCGTCTTCGACAAGACGGGCACGCTCACGCTCGGCGAGTTCCGCGTGGTGGACGTGGCGACCGTGGCCGGCGTCAGCGAGGCCGACGCCCTCGCACTGGCCGCGGCGGTGGAGGGCGACAGCGAGCACCCCATCGCGCGCGGGGTCGTGGACAGCGCGGCCGAGCGCGGGCTGGCGCTGCCGCAGTCCACGGCGTTCGAGGCGATCCCGGGTCACGGTGTGAAGGCCAGCGTGGGCGGAAGCGAGGTTCAGCTGGGCGGGCCGGCGCTGCTGCGCCGGCTCGGCGTCGCGATGCCGACCGACCTGGCCGCCGCGACGGAGCGCGCCGCGCAGCGGGGGCAGGCATCGATCACGGTCGTGCGTGATGGCCAGCCGATCGCGGTGCTCGCGGTCGCGGACGCGGCGCGCCCGGAGGCGCGTGCGGCGGTCGAGCGCCTGCACGCCGAGGGCATCGAGGTCGTGATGATGACCGGCGACGCACGCGCGGTGGCCGGCGCCGTGGCGCAGGACCTGGGCATCGACCACGTCTTCGCCGAAGTGCTGCCGGCCCAGAAGTCGGAGCACATCGAGCGGCTCAGGGGCGAGGGGCGCCGCGTGGCGATGGTGGGCGACGGCGTGAACGATGCCCCCGCCCTGGTCGGCGCGGACGTGGGCATCGCCATTGGCGCGGGCACCGACGTGGCCGTCGAGGCCGGCGACGTGGTCCTCGTGCGCAGCGACCCGCGCGACGTGCCGCGCATCGTGGCGCTCAGCCGCGCCAGCTACCGCAAGATGGTACAGAATCTGTGGTGGGCCGCCGGCTACAACATCCTGGCGATCCCGCTGGCCGCGGGCGTTCTCGCGCCCGTCGGCATCGTGCTGCACCCCGCGGTGGGCGCAGTGCTCATGTCGGCCAGTACGGTGATCGTCGCGCTCAATGCGCAGCTGCTGCGGAGGGCGCGGCTGTGAGCGCCGGCCGCGGAACGACGGTTGCGCACGGGCTCGGCGCCTCGGCGCCGGGGCGTGCGCAGGAACCAGTGACGGGAGGAACATTGTGCCAATGACCACCACCAGGACCGTCCTGCTCACGGTCGCGGCGACGCTCGTCGTGCTCGCGCTGGGCGGCCTGATCCTGATGTACTCCGGCGCCTACAACGTGGCGGCCACGGCGGGCCACACCGGCCTCGTCCGCTGGGCGCTGCATACCACGCAGGAGCGCTCGGTCGCGGCGCGCGCGGGCGACGTACCCGAGCCGCCCGCGGCCGACTCCGCGGCGCTGCAGCATGGTTTCGAGCATTTCCGCGCCATGTGCGTGGCCTGCCACGGCGCGCCGGGCGTGGAGCGCGGCGAACTCGGCAAGGGCATCACGCCTGAGCCCCCCGCCCTGGCCGAGGAGGCGGCGGAACTCAGCCAGCGCGAGCTGTTCTGGATCACCAGGCACGGCATCAAGCTGGCCGGCATGCCCGCGTTCGGCCCGACGCATTCGGACGAGGAGATCTGGGGCATCGTCGCGTTCCTCGAGCGGCTGGCGGAGATGACGCCGCAGGAGTACGCCGGCTGGGAGGTGCGCTACGCGGCGGCGCGAGCCGCGGCAGGCCAGTCCGCCAGCGACGACGGCGGCCACAGCCACGCACCGGGCACGCCGGAGCACGGGCACTGATCGGCGCGATCCTCCACGACCACCACGAGCACGACCCGTAGAAAGGAGAACGAAATGTCGGACCAAGGCGGAATGAAGTACCGCAGATTCCTGGCGATGATCGTCACGTCGACGGCGGTCATGCTCGGGCTGATGTACCTGAACACCTACGCCTGGGAGCACGTGTTCTGGAGCGAGACCCGCTTCTGGATGGCGTTCGTGATGGGCGCGTCCATGGCGGTGGTCATGCTCTCGTTCATGATGGGCATGTACAAGGATTCGAAGAAGAACGCGGCCATCTTCATCGGCTCCGCCCTGGTCTTCGCGGGCTCGCTCTGGCTGGTGCGCAGCCAGCAGACCATCGACGACGTGGACTACATGAAGGCGATGATCCCGCACCACAGCATCGCCATCATGACCAGTGAGCGGGCACACATCCGCGACCCGCGCACGCGGGAACTGGCCAAGGACATCATCGCCGCGCAGCGTCGCGAGATCGCGGAGATGCGCTACCTGATCGCGCAGATCGAGGAGCACGGCGTGCGGTCGACCCCCGAGGCGGAGGAGACGCCATGAGCACGCGCACCCTGGCATTCGCGCTCGTCATCGCCGGCATGACCGCCGCGTGCAACGACAACGACCATCCGGGCAACGACCGCGAGGCGGCGCTCGATCCGCCCGAGCCTCCGGCCGAGATGGCCAGCGCCACGGCGGCGCTCGAAGGCCTGTCGACCAAGATCGTCTACCCGCAGATGATGACGGAGCCTGACACGCGCCGGGTCACGGACGCGGACGGCCGCTGCATCTTCCGCTACACGCGCGTCGGCTTCCCCGTCTTCGCCTACAACGCGAGCGACGGCTTCCTCAAGCTCAACGGCAAGCTGGTGCCGCTGCCGGCCAGCGGTGCGGGCATGTACGCGGACGGGCCGGTGCAGGTGACGGTGCGGCCGCTGGAGGAGCGCGAGGGCGACGAGGCATACGAGGCCGAGATGGTGTTCCGGCTGGCCGACGCGCCCAACGAGCTCGGCTTCCACGGCTACGCGCAGTGCGGAGCGGCCGCGGCGGCCGGCTAGACACGCATGGCGGACTGGCTCTACCCGACGCTCGGTGCGCTGCTGCTGCTGGCGCTCGCGGTGGACGTGTTCAAGACCGCCTTCCATGCGGAAGGGCGCGGCGGACCGATCAACCGGAGGCAGAACCGGCTGATCTGGAACGTGGTGCGATGGGCGGGCACCCTCGGCGGGGGGACGCGGCCGCGTCTGCTGTCGATCGGGGGCCCGCTCATCGCCGTCGCCACCATCGCAGCCTGGAGCCTGCTGCTGTTCACGGGCTTCGCGCTGATCTATATGCCGTTCGTGCTCGACTTCCACTTCTCGCCGGGCCAGCCGGGCAGCGCGCTGCTGGAAGCGTTCTACTACAGCACCATCATCGGCGCGACCCTGGGACACGGCGACGTGGTCGCGCCCGGCGCGACGATGCGTGTCCTGACGATGGTCCAGGCCGTTTCCGGCTTCGCGCTGCTGACGGTGGCCGTGACCTACGTCCTGGCCGTCTACCGCGAGCTGATCGCCACGCACGCGCTGGCATCCGCGCTCGATGCACGGCTGGGAGCGGCGGAGGCGGCGGTAGCGCGCGACGGCGCCGCCGCGAACGATGCCGGGCTCGTCGATCCGCTCGACGGGGACTGGGCCCGCTCCGTCACGCTCCGCCTGTGCCACGTCCTCGAGGCGCACTTCAATTACCCGATCCTGCACTACTTCCGGCCGAGCCGGACGGCCCGGGCGCTGCCCCACCAGCTGGACCGGCTGATGCGCCGCCGTTCCGCGGCCGACGAGCGCGGCGCCGGCCCAGCCGCCTCCACAGCGCAGGATTCCGTCGATGCCCTGCACCCCATGCTCACACGGTACATCGGCGAGGTGCACAGCCTGTTCGTGCGGCAGGCGCGCGAACCCGAGGAGCACCCGCGTGACCCGCGAGAGCGACTCGACGAGATCCTGGGCATGATGGCCTACGAGCCTGCGCAACGACCCGATGGCGGCGGCCGGAACCCGGCCGACGCTAGCGCGTAGAACGTCGCGATGCCTGGCCCCTACCCGATCCGAATGCGCACCGTGCCGGTGCTCCTGCTGCTGCTCGCCTCGGTATTCCAGCCGCTCGCGGCTGCGTCCAGGGGTTGCGGACGGGCGGGTGCCGAACCGGCGAGCGCACCGGTACTGGCCATCGGTGGGACCCAGCACACCGCGACGCTCGCGGCCGGCGCGGACGCGGATCACCGCCACGGAGAACTGCCGGCCGATGCCGGCGTGACGATTTCCTGCGCCACGGCCGCCGCTCCCTCGCAGGGGCGGGTCTCGCCCGCGCCGGACGTGGTGCGGGACCCCGGCCTCGAGCCGTTCCTCACCCCTACCAGCACCCGCTTCCCGCCGGACTACCGGCCTCCACGCCCGAGCTGATCCCGCGGCCTCTGCCGCGGGCTCTCCTTCGTATCCGACGGCCGGTGCGGTGACTGCCGCGCCGGCTCGCGAACGACTTCAGCTCGGGATCATCCGTGAAGAAATCTCATGAACGGCTCCGGTCCGTTGCGACCGGGGTGGTCTGGCTGTTGGTGGCCGGCTTCGTCCTCTATCGAGCGGCGCCGCAGCTGAGTGCGGCGGCGGGGATCGGCGGTGGGACGTCGGCCGCGCCGGAACTGGCCGGCCATACCATCGACGACGTGCCCTTCTCCCTCGCCGGGTATCGCGGCCAGGTGGTGCTGGTGAACTTCTGGGCCACCTGGTGCCCGCCCTGTCGGGTGGAGATGCCCGGCTTCCAGCGCGTCTACGAGGACCGCAGGCAGGACGGCTTCGTCGTGCTCGGGCTCTCCACCGATGTCAGCGGAGTGGCGCCGGTCCGCGCCTTCATCGAAGAGCGGGGCATCACCTTCCCGGTGGCCATGGCCGGGTCCGAGGCACGTGCGGCGTTCGGCCCGGTGCGCGCGCTGCCGACGTCCTTCCTGATCGACCGGCAGGGGCGCGTACGCCACGAGGTCGCGGGACTGTTCGCGGAGCCCGCGCTGCGCGCGGCGGTCGACCGTCTACTGGAAGAGCCTGTGCCGACGGCCGGGGAGCGACTCGATGGGTGACGCCGCCACGATCTCGCTCGGGCTGGCCTTCCTGGCCGGCCTGGTCTCCTTCCTGTCGCCCTGCGTGTTCCCGATCGTGCCGAGCTACGTCGGCTACGTGACGGGCATGACGCTGGACGAACTGCGCGACGGCAGCAGCGTCCGGGCGAGACGACAGGCGGCGGTCCATTCCGCGCTGTTCGTCCTCGGCTTCTCGCTAGTGTTCGTGCTGCTCGGAGCCAGCGCCACGGCGCTCGGTTCCGTCCTGCGCCGATCGCTGCCGCTGCTGCAGCAGATCGGCGGCGTCATGATCGCCCTGTTCGGACTGTACATGCTCGGCGTGGTCCGCCTGCCCGCGTTGATGCGTGAGCGGCGGGTGCAGTTGTCGGCCAGGCCGGCGGGCCGGCTCGGTTCCGTCGCCGTCGGCATCGCGTTCGGCGCGGGCTGGACGCCGTGCGTGGGGCCGGTGCTCGCCTCGGTGCTGCTGTACGCCAGCTTCGAGGAGACCATGCTCCAGGGCATGACGCTGCTGGCCGTATATGCGCTCGGGCTGGGGCTGCCCTTCTTCCTGTCCGCCGTCGCGCTGAACTGGTTCCTGGCCGGATCCACGCGTGTACGGCGCTGGCTGCAGCCGCTCGGGCGAGTGGCCGGAGCCGTTCTGCTGCTGGTGGGGATCCTGATGTTCAGCGGCCGGTTCGCCGCGATCAATGCGTTCCTCGCCGGCTTCTCGCCCGCGATCGATCTGAACTACTGACTACGACCAACTGAAAGGAATACCGGAATGACCACGTTCATGCGTGACACCCTGCTCACACGGTTCCGCCCGCTCGGGCTGATCCTGGCTCTCCCCCTCGCCGCTTGCGCCGACGGAAGCGCGGAGCCCGCGGCCGGCGGGGCCACGGCCGGCGCGGCCGAGCGGATCGCGGTCGGCGCGGCCGACCGCGGTCCGGCCGCGGCCGCCGAGACCACGCCGACGGTCATCGGGCTGGGAGACGCCGGCGCGGCACCACCCGTCACCGATACCATCGACATGCGCCGCATCGGCTACTCACGCGGCGCGGAGGACGCGCCCGTGCAGGTGTTCGAGTTCTCCGACTTCGGCTGCCCCTACTGCGGCCAGTTCGCGGTGCTGACCTATCCGGAGCTGCACGAGGAATTCGTCCGGACGGGGCTGGTGCGCTGGACCTACGTGCCGTTCGTGATGGGCATGTTCCCGAACGGCGCGGAGGCGGCGCGCGCGGCGGAGTGTGCGGCAGAGCAGGACGCTTTCTGGCCGATGCACGACCGGCTCTACGAGGGGCAGCGGGAATGGAAGCCGAGCCGCAGCCCGAGGGTGCTCTTCGCCGAATATGCCCGGGAGCTGGGCCTGTCCGTCGAGGGCTTTGCCGCCTGCTACGACCAGGACCTCGGCGGCGCCCGGACCGCGCTGAACAACCGGGCGGCCACCGGGCTGGGCGTGCGCGCCACTCCGTCCTTCTTCGTGAACGGCCGCCTGGTGGAGGGCGCCCTTCCGGCGGACCGGTTCCGCCAGATCCTGGAGATGAGCGGCGCGCGCCGGGACGCGGGGGACGCACGATGATGCGCTCATCCGGCTGCCGGCTGGCCGCCGCGCTGATCGGCATGCTGCCCATCCTCGGAACGCCGGAGAGCGTGGCCGCGCAGGCGCCGGGCGGCGAGACGCGCATCGTGGTTTCCACGTCGGAACGTCGCCTCTGGCTGATCTCGGGGCGGGACACGCTCGTGTCGGCACCGGCCGCGGTCGGCCGCATGGACTCCGTGCGCCTCGCCGGACGCAGCTACGACTTCTCCACGCCGACCGGGCGCAGGCGCGTGCTGCGCAAGGAGCGGGACCCGCTATGGGTCCCGCCCGACTGGCACTACCTGGAAAAGGCGCACGCCCGCGGGCTGGAGCTGGTCCGGATCGAGCGAGGACGACGCTACGAACTGGAGGACGGGACCTACCTGGAGATCCGCGAGGACCAGGTCGGCCGGGTCAACCGCTTCGGCAACTGGTGGCCGTTCACACCCGGCACCGAGATCATCTTCGACGGCATGCTGTTCATGCCTCCGTTCGGCACGGCGCAGCGGCGCGTCCCCGACGCGCTCGGCCCGTTCAAGATCGATCTCGGCGACGGGTACCTGATCCACGGCACCCACCCCTACAACCGCGACTCCATCGGCCAGGCCGTCAGCCACGGCTGCGTACGACTGGAGGACGACGCGCTGGAGCAACTTTACCGGCGCGTGGAGGTGGGCACGCCCGTCGAGATCCGCTGAGGCACGCGACGGATGCGGAGAGCGGCAAGCCGTCGTGATCCACGGCTTGCCGCTTCCCCTGTTCTGACGCGACCTCAACACTTCGCCCCGCACGTGTGCCTTCTTCCCGGATGACGGACGAAACGGACGCGCAACTGGTCGAGGCGGTGAGGCAGGGTGACCGCGAGGCAGCCGGGCGGCTGGTCGAGCGCTACCTGCGCCCCTGCCGGACGGTCGCGCTCGGCATCGTCGGCAACGAGGCGGGCGCCGAGGACGTGGCGCAGGACGCCTTCGTCTACGCGATCGAGCGGATCGACGACTGCCGCAAACCGGGCCGCTTCTCGAGCTGGCTCTTCCAGATCGTCCGCAACCGCAGCCGCAACCACGTGCGGGACCGCAAGTCTGACCGGCACGTGACACTGGACGCGACGCCGCTGGGCGGCTCCGCACCCTCCCCGCATCGGGACGCCGAGCGGTCCCAGTTGCGTGGCCGCCTGCTCGATGCGCTGGCGGAGCTGCGCGAGGATCGCCGCGAGGTCCTGCTGCTGCACGACCTGGAAGGATGGACGCACCGCGAGATCGCGGAGCGGGTGGACCTGCCCGAGGGCACGGTGCGGTCGCACCTGCACCACGCCCGGCGGGCAATGCGCGAACGACTCCGCGGATGGACCGGAGAGGAACCATGAGCGAGAACGATCGGCTGGACCTGTCGGCGCTGGATCCGATGCGCGACCGCGAGCGCTGGGAGCGCGTCGTGTCCGCGACCACGGTGCGCGCGGAGATGGCCGTGGCGCGCCGCGGCGAGGATGCTCTGACGACCATCGCGTCCTGGACGCGGCCGCTGCTGCTGGCCGCCGCCATCGCGCTGCTCGTGCTCGTGCCGATCGAGGTCGCGCTCGAGGCACGCGAGCCGCGCAGCGAGCAGGTCGAGCGACTGGTGACCCTGTCGGCCGGGCTGCACGAGAGCGACGCGCCGCCGTCCGGCGCCGAGTTCCTGCGCGCCCTGACCGCCGAGGAGACGCCATGAGGCAGCGGGCACGACTCGTCGCCGGACTCATGCTAGCCCTCACGTTCACCGTGGGCGGGCTCACCGGCATGGCGCTCGAGGAGGCGCTCGGCATCGACTGGTTCGAGTTCCTCGACGAGGACTACGACGAGGCCGAGGACCGGCTCCTGGCCGGCCTGGACCTGACGCGCGAGCAGCGCGCACGCGCCGAGGACATCCTCGAACGCGAGGAGGACCGGCTCGAGGACTACTGGGAGAGCCGGCTGCCGGAGATCCAGGGGATGCTCCGGGAAACCTACTCGGAGATCCGCGCGACCCTGACCCCTGAGCAGCAGGCGCTGTTCGACCGCCGCGTGCGGGAGCTGGACGGCCGGGTCCCGGAAGAGATCCGCGACTGACGCCGGGATCCACCCGGCAGAGCTTCATCGCAGAAAGGAGAGCAGGACATGACAAAGGGAACGAAGATCCTGACGCTGACCGCCGTCGCCGCGCTCGGCGCCGGAGCACTGGTGCTGCAGGCCGCACCGTCGTGGGCGCAGGGCGTGAGCGGGCAGGAGAGCTACCAGCTGGTGCAGGTGGCCGGCAACGCGCTGCCGACGCAGATCGAGCAGGAGGGCGACTGCCGCGAGGAGGTCCTGTCCGGCACGCTGACGCTGGACACCGACGGCGGCTGGGAACTGGTCACCCGCGAGCGGGAGACCTGCGGCGATCAGGTCGAAGAGGAAGAAGAGAGCGAAACGGGCGCGTACCGCGCCGAGGGCGACGTCATCCGCTTCATGGACGACGACGAGGACGACGACCGGAACGAAGCCGCCGATGACGATGACGGCGAGCTGGACCTGGACGACCTCGCGACCGGCACTCGCTCGGGCGATGGCCTGACCGTCACGCTCGAGGACGGCCAGACCGTGCTGGTCTTCCGCCGCTAGCGAACCGCCGGCCCGCTCCTCGCCCTGCTCGCGTCCGCTGGACCGGCCGCGCCGCACTGACCACGACCTCGCATCATCGGGAAAGGCTTCATGACTGCTCGGATTCCGCTCGCATCGCTGCTGCTTTCCGCCACCCTCTGCGGCTGCCTGGCCGCCTGCAGCGGCGGCGAGGGCGAGGCCGCCGTGCTGGACGGCGAACTGGCCCGCGCCGGGGGGGCCGCGGCGGCCGGCGCGGCCGATTCCGTCTGCACGCGCGCCGGGCCGGACGTGGACCTGCCGCGCGAGATGCGCGAGAGCAGCGGCCTGGCGCTCGGCCAGGGCGGTCGCGTCCTCTGGACGCACAATGACGCCGGCAACGAGCCCGAGCTGTTCGCCATCGCCCCGGACGGCCGGTTCCTCGGCCGCAGCCGCCTGATCGGCGCGTCACTGGTCGACTGGGAGGACATCGAGGCCGCGCCCTGCGGCCAGGAATCCTGCCTCTGGGTCGGAGACATCGGCGACAACGACGGCGAGCGGGACCACATCACCGTCTACCGCGTGGTCGAGCCCCGACCCGGCGCCGACGCCTCCGTTGCCGCACTGCACGCGCGCTATCCGGACGGCCCGCGCGATGCGGAGGCGCTGTTCGCGGGGCCCGACGGCGACCTGTACGTGGTCACCAAGGGGCGCCGCGCGCCGATCGCGCTGTACCGCTGGCCCGCCTCGATCGGCGCGGGTCAGGTCACGCTGGAGCACGTGCGCGACCTGTTCCCCGAGCCGGACGACGAGTCCGACCGCGTCACCGCCGCCACGGCATCGCCTGCGGGCGATCGCGTGGCGATCCGCACCTACCGCACGGTCCACGTCTACCCGATGCAGCCGCTGATCTCGGGCGCACCTGTCCGACCCGCGTCGATCGACCTGTCGTTCCTGGGCCAGGCGCAGGGAGAGGCCATCGCCCTGGGCGCGGACGGCGCCGTCTGGCTCACGAGCGAGGCGGAGGACGGCGGCGCGCCGCGCCTCACACGCCTGCGCTGTCGCAGCCGACCTCGCGCGGGTCGAGGAAGCCGACGACCCGCTCGACGGTAAAGCGGAACACGGCAACGCCCAGGTGCCCGTACGAGCCGGGTCCCTCCAGCACGCCGATCAGGTCGGCGTAGGCGACCGCACTGCCGTAGTCGTCCAGCGGCGGCGCGGCCGGGTACCCGAGCAGGTCCATCCCGACATCGTCCGGCCACTCGACCCACGCGTCGCGCGCGTCGTATGCGTAGAGGGGCAACGAGTCCGAGGGCAGGAACCATGCGTCCCGTTCGCAGGGCACGAGCGAACTCGCTTCGAAGCCGGACGTGTAATGACCGCGCACGCGGATCCGCTCGCGCCGCAACGGGCGCGGATCGCAGCCTTCGGTCGACACCACCCACGAAGCGCGCGTCGGGGCGGCCGAGTCGAGCCTGACGCTGTCTTCCAGCAGCAGCTCGGCCTGGAGCGTACGCGGCAGCTGCGCGCACTGTATCCAGACCTGGTGGAGCCCGGGTTCGCTGGTGAACTCGAGGCGATACGCACCCGTCGAGTCGACAGCCCCGCACCCGTAGGCCGTGCGCTCCCCACGCGCATACAGGCAGACGGAGGTCCGGAGCGGTGCTCCTCCCTCCGCATCGCGGACCGTGCCTTCCAGCACCAGCGTCGTCTGCGCCCGCGCGGGCGCGACCCCGGCAGCCACGCCGAGGATGAGCACCAGGGCACTCACCGGACGTGGACGGCGCGCAGGATACGGAATGGAGGCTCGCATGAGTCGACGGAACCGCAAGACGGACACCTCGATCGTCCGCCTGGCCTCCGTCCTTCCGACGAAAAGGGCCGCACGCCTTCGCAGTCGTACGGCCCTGATGGTCGCACAAGGACCGCAGTCGCATTCCGGGTCCAGCCCCGTTCTCGGCCGATGTCCTGGCTCAGTCGAGGCGCCGCGCAGTCATCCCGCCGGCCTCTGGCAGAACCAGTCCCGTCACGCGGTCGCCGGTCAGGGTGAAGACGATGCTGACGCCGGCACCGGGGGGGCCGTTGAAGGTGTGGTCGCCCTGGTACCGCAGGGGGATCGTTTCCGGGGGTTCCACCTGCGCTACCAGGCGTCCGTCTTCCTCCAGGATCCGCAGCGTGTAGTCCGCCGGCGCGCAGTCGTACGTGCCGACGTAGCGCGCCCGCTGCTCCGCGGTGGTCGGAAGATCGACGGCATCCGGATCAGGGATGCCGAGCACCATGTACGCGATGGAACGTGCGAGCGTGCTCGAGCTCGACGGTCCGTTCACGATCACGGCGACCGTGAGGTCGTGCTCCGGGTAATGGGCGAGATTGGCGCTGAAACCGTTGATGCCGCCGCCGTGCTGGATCGCCGCGACGTCGCCGAGCTCGGCGAGGGTGAGGCCGTAGCCGTACGGATGGATCGAGCCGTCGCTCAGGCGCACGGGCGTCGTCATGCGCGTCAACGACTCCGGCGTCACCGCCTGTCCGCCGTGCAGCGCACGCGTCCAGCGGACCAGGTCGCGCGGAGTGCTGCACAACGCGCCCGCGGGGGCCGTTGAGGCACGAAAAACGGCCGGCCCGCGCTGTCGCGGACCGGCCGTCCTCATCGCCACATGCACAATAGAGCATGCCCCCGGTCTTGCGGCAAGCACGGGGGCGGATGCGACCCTTCGCGCCTTCGTTTTTCGGATCGAACGCGAGGAGAGAAGCGATGTCCGACCACGAAGTCCTGATCGCAGGGGGCGGCCCCACCGGCCTCATGCTGGCCGCCGAGCTGAGCATCGCCGGCGTCGACGTCGCCGTCCTGGAGCGGCGCGAGACGCAGACGCTCGACGGCTCACGCGCGGGCGGCCTGCACGCGCGCACGCTGGAGGTGCTCGACCAGCGCGGCGTCGTCGAGCGATTTTTGGCCGAGGGTCAGAGGGCGCAGGTCGCCGCGTTCGGCCACGCTCGGCTCGACATCTCCGACTTCCCCACGCGCCACCCGTACGGCCTCGGCCTCTGGCAGAACCACATCGAGCGCATCCTGGCCGGGTGGGTCGAAGAGCTGGCCGTCCCGATCCTGCGCGGCCGCGAGGTGACCGGCTTCACGCAGGACGGGGCCGGCGTCACCGTCGCGCTCTCCGAGGGCGCCGCGCTGCGCGCGAAGTACCTCGTCGGCTGCGACGGCGGCCGCAGCACCGTCCGCAAGGCCGCGGGCATTGCGTTTCCCGGCACCGAGCCGACGATCAGCCACCTGATCGCGGAGGTCGAGCTCGCCGACGAGCCCGAGTGGGGCATGCGCCGCGACGCGCGCGGACTCCACGGCCTGAGCCGCGTCGAGTACGAGATCGTCGACGGCGCGGTCGTCTACGCCGACCACGGGCCCGTGCGCGTGATGTTGACGGAGGCGGCGGTCGGCGCGACGAACCAGCCCACGCTCGACGACCTGCGCGAGGGCCTCGTCGCAGTCTACGGCACGGACTTCGGTGTCCGCCGCGCCACGTGGATCTCGCGCTTCACCGACGCCGCGCGACAGGCCGCCGCCTACCGCGCCGGCCGCGTGCTCCTCGCGGGCGACGCCGCACACGTCCACTACCCGGCCGGAGGGCAGGGCCTGAACCTCGGCGTGCAGGACGCCGTGAACCTCGGCTGGAAGCTCGCGCGGGTCGTGCGCGGCACGGCGCCCGACGCGCTGCTCGACAGCTACCACGCCGAGCGACACCCGGTCGCCGCGCGCGTGCTCCGGACCACCCTGGCGCAGGTCGCGCTCGGCCGCCAGGACGACCGCTCGATGGCCCTCGCCGGCATCGTTTCCGAGCTGCTCGAATGCGACGAGCCGCGCCGACGCATGGCCGCCGAGATGTCCGGCCTCGGCATCCGGTACGACCTCGGCGCGGGGCACGCGTTGCTCGGGCGCCGGATGCCGGACCTCGAGATCCAGGTCGACGACGTCCGGATCCGCGTCTTCGAGCTGCTGCACGACGCGCGACCGCTGCTGCTCGGCTTTGGGGAGCGGGGCCCGTCGGGCCTGTGCGGGTGGACCGACCGCGTGCGTCGCATCGACGCGATGTACGACGGCGCGTGGACGCTACCCGCGATCGGCGCGGTGCCCGCGCCGACCGCCGTGCTGGTCAGGCCGGACGGCTACGTCGCGTGGGTGGGCCAGGGGAGCGACGACGGGCTTGCGGAGGCGCTCGCGAGGTGGTTCGGGCCGCGAGCAACGGTCTGAGCGCGTTCACTACATCCGGCTGTCCCCGCTCCAGCAGGGCGTGGGGAGCGGAACTGTCCACCTCGGAATCGCTGAAGCGGCCCGAGAAAGAAACAGGGGTTCCACACCCAAAACTCCATAGGTAGCGTGGAACCCCTTCTCTTACTCACCTGCTATGGTCGCACAAGGACTCGAACCTTGGACCTCACGGATGTGAACCGTGCGCTCTAACCAACTGAGCTATGCGACCGACTGTGCTGCTCGGGGTCGTGCCTGCGCCCCTTCCAAATCGAAGGCCGGGCTGCGGGCCCGGCCCTTCGCAGTACCCCCACGGGGAATCGAACCCCGGTTTTCTGGCTGAGAACCAGATGTCCTAGGCCACTAGACGATGGGGGCCTCGCCCGCCGCCACCGTCGCCGGCGCGGAAGGACGTGAAAGATAACGGAGGGCGTGGATCGGTCAACCCCGGGGCGGACGCCCTGGCGGGCGCAGGCGGAGGCGGAGGCATAGGCGCAGGGCGGCAACCGGATCGTCGGGGCCGATCGCACTTCCGCCTCCGCCTCCGCCTCCGCCTGAGGGCGGCCCCGCCACCGCCCTCAAGTCGTTGCAGCCGAACCACTTGCCACCGCCGGCCGACCTCCGGGATCCCGCCGCCCTCCCGTGGTACGGCGGTTGCTCATATCAGGGGTCCTTGCGTACGTGGAAAGCCACTGGCTGACAGGACATAAGAACATGAGCTGGATCCGAAGCGGGACCCTACTCCTGGCCGCGGCGCTGGTGGCGTTGCCCGCGTGTGATCGCGGGGAGGGGCCGCTGCCCGAGAAGCGCGTCCGGCGCACGATCTTCGGCATGGGCGCGCCGGTGGTGCGCACCACGGGCGGTGACACGGTGCACGTGAGCGAGGCGGTCGCGGAGCTGTACAAGGGTCGCGGCTACGCCCCCGTGTGGACCGAGGGCGAAAACGTGCTGGAGCGCGCGGACGAGGCGCTGCAGGTGCTGGGCAATGCGGTGCAGGACGGGCTGGACCCGGCGCGCTACCGCTACCAGGTGGCGCTGGATATCCGGCGCGAGTTCGAGGAGACGGAGCACGACATCGACGACCCGGCCGAGGAGCGTCTGCTGGGCGATCTGGACGTGATCCTGACCGAGGGGTTCCGCCGCTACGCGCGCGACCTGGCGATGGGGACGCTGAACCCCGAGGAGGTCACGGGCTACGAGTGGGAGATCGAGCGCAACGCGGATCCCGGCAGCACGCCGATCGAGGCGGTGGCCAACGGCGCCGCACCGTCGGACGTCGCCTCATCGCTGCGGCCGATCACGCCGTACTACGAGCGGCTGATGCGTGCGCTGGCGCGCTATCGTTCGATCGAGGCGGAGGGCGGCTGGCCGATGGTGGGTGACCTGCCGAAGCTGGAGCCGGGCGACGAGCATTCGGGCGTGGCGCGGCTGCGTGCGCGGCTGATCCGGGGCGGCGACACGACGGAGGCGCGGCTGGCCGCGGCGGGCTCGAGCAATCCGCGCCTGTACGACGAGTCGCTGGCGCAGGCGGTGCAGAGCTTCCAGCACCGGCATGGCCTCGCGCGCGACGGCATCATCGGTTCTTCGACGCGGGACGCGATGAACGTCCCGGTGCGCCAGCGCATCCTGTCGCTGCGCACCAACATGGACCGCTGGCGCTGGCTGCCGCGCGACATGGGCTCGTCGTTCATCCTGGTGAACGTCGCGGGCGCGGAGATGGAGGTGGTCGAGGACGACACGACCATCATGGCCATGAACGTGGTGGTCGGTAAGACGGGCCACGAGACGCCGATCTTCCAGGACACGCTCGAGCACATCGTCGTCAATCCGTACTGGAACGTGCCGGAGAGCATCGCCGAGGAGGAGATCCGGCCGCTGGCCGCGCGGGACCCGACCTACCTGGCCCGCAACAACTACGAGGTGGTGGACGGCGGGCGCATCCGGCAGCGTCCCGGCCCGACCAACGCGCTGGGGCAGGTGAAGTTCCTGTTCCCGAACCGCCACAATGTCTACCTGCACGACACGCCGGCGGACCACCTGTTCTCGCAGAACGAGCGGGCGTTCAGCCACGGCTGCGTGCGCGTCGAGCGCCCGCGCGACCTGGCGCGCCTGCTGTTCGAGAAGACCACGGACCGCGACGCGGACGACTTCGACCAGCTGCGCGCCCGCGACAGCGAACAGTGGGTCAACGTCGACCGCAAGCTGCCCGTCTACATCCTGTACTTCACCGCGTGGGCGACGCCGACCGGGGAGGTGCACTTCTACCCCGACATCTACCGCCGCGACCGGCAGCTGGAGGGGCAGGTGGAGGAGCGGCTGGCGATGCGCTGAGCCGCCGGCCTCCAGCCGCCGGCTGCCCGCTTCTGCGGCGGCGGCTGAGGTCCGGATGAACGCGAGCCCCCGGCGAACTCGATTCGCCGGGGGCTCTTCCGTCATGATAGCCGACCCGATCCAGCCATCCAACCGCTACCTTCGACGCTGGCAGCTGGACGCTGGAAGCTCAGTCCAGGTCGCTCGCCAGGACCCGCTCGCCCGGCCGGTAGGAGTTCAGCTTGAGCTCCAGGCTGCCGATCACAGGCACCTTGGACCTGAGCTGGACCAGCAGACGGCGGTTGTCGTCCGTCAGGTAGATCAGCGCCTCGCCGCCCTCACCGAACAAGCCATCCGTCTGGATGGTGGGCTGCAGCACGATCGTGTTGAAGCGGCCGGCCGGCACCTCGATGGTCTCGCGGCGCAGCACGCGCACGCGGACGGGGTTGCCGTCGTCCTTGTAGTACCGGTTGAACGTGTAGGTGCGTCCCACCTCGAGCGGCAGCGTGCGCACCCAGTACAGGAACGACACGTCGTCCAGCGGCTCGTCCGTCGCCAGCTCGCCGGTCTGGCCGTTGTTGCGCACCCAGCGGCCGCGGTCCGGATAGAAGTCGGTCACGCGGTGCCGCTCGTAGTTGACCTCCTTCTGGTCCTGGCGGAACCGCAGCGAGTGCAGCTCACCGACGTCCACCCAGGACTGCAGGCGTGTGTCCACTTTCGCGAACATGACGCCGCCCTTGATGCGGAACACCATGGGATAGGTGTACGCCCCGCGCACCTGCTCGAGCGGCAGGATCTCCATGGCGGCGTCGCCGACGTCGCCGAAGATGCCGAGCCGCACCTCGTAGCCCAGACGCTCGCCCGGGCCGAAGGGCACGGCCGCGACGGTGCGCGCGGCCGAGCTGGTCGCGGTCGCGGCCGTCTGCGCCGCGCCCACGGAGGGCACGGCCAGCGCCGCGGCGAGGATCAGTAGCTTGCGTGTCATATCTGCGCCCCCTGAGTCCGGGGTTCATTGCCCTGTGCCGCCGTGCGGGACCTGCCGCGCCGGCCGCGCCCACGGCGGCCTCCGCCACCGGCGCCATTGCCGTTGGCGGAGCCATCGTCGTCACCACCCTGCGCCGCGGCGATCCGCTCGCGGCGCAGTACGTAGCGCAACAGTTCTGCCAGCCGGGAGACCGGCTGCAGCCGCGTGTCGCGCAGGCGGCGGTCGTAACGGTACGTCACGTCCACTTCCTCCAGCCGCCGCGCGTGCGGCGCGATGCGCTGGAGCAGCCGCGCACTGGCGACCGGAGCCGACGCCCCGGCGACCAGACCGTCGGGGTACGCGTCCAGCGCCTTCTTGACGCAGATCAGCCGGTAGGCCCGCAGCCCGACCAGCGGGTCGCCGCCGTTCTCCGGCATGTCCAGCCGATCGACCAGGTACTCGGACAGCCCCTGCACCAGCCGGTGCGACCGGCGGGCGTACGGCCGCTCCACGCGGGCCACGCCCGTCGCGACGTCGGCGCCGCCCTCCAGCCGCTTGATCAGGTTCGGCACGTCGGCCGGCTCCTCGGTGAAGTCGGCCTGGATCACCACCGCCACGTCCCGCTTCGGGTAGTCGGAGCGGCGCACCGCCTCCTCCAGAAGCTTCTGGAGCGCACTGCCGTAGCCCTGGCGCCGCTCGTTGCGGAACACGTGCAGCGGCAGCACGCGCTGGTACGGCTCGAGCACCTCGGTCGTCGCGTCCGTGGACGCGTCATCGACCAGCAGGATCTGGTAGTCGCGGCCGAACTCGGCCATGACCTGCCGGATCTTCCACAGGACGACGCCGACCGTGTGCTCCTCGTTGTACGACGGTATGCAGAAGTAGATCACGTGTTGGACAGCCCTTCCCGGCCCGAAACGTTGAGCGGGCGCCGCGGCCCGATGGCGGCGGCGTCCGCCCTGCTTTCCTCAGCGCGAAGTCATACCCTCGAACCGGCGTCGCCGGTTCCGTGCCCGCCCACGGCGTCGCCCGGGCGCGGCCGCGTCTTCCAGCGCCGGTGCAGCCAGAAGTACTGCTCGGGCGCGCCCCGCACCTGCTCCTCGAGCGCGGCCGTGAACGCAGCGGTCAGGCGGTGCATCGCCGCGTCCGGCTCCCCGGAACGGTCGGCCTCGACGGGCTGCAGCCGCACGTCGTAGCTGCCGTCCGGCGCGCGCAGCGCCACGCCCAGGAAGACGGGCGCGCCGGCGCGCAGCGCGAACAGCGCGGGGCCGCGATGCGTGGAGGCGAGCCGCCCCATGAACGGCACGAACAGCCCGGCCCGCTTGGCGTCCTGGTCCGCCACGAACGCGACCACGCGCCCCTGCCGCAACGAGCGCGTCACTCGCCGGGGCGCCTCGCGCCGCTCGATCACGCGCATGCCCAGCCGCTCCCGCATGGCCACCACGTCGGCATCGAACAGCGGGTTGGACTGCCGCTGCGCGACCACGTCGATGGGCACACCGCGCACGGCCAGCGCCGCGCCGCCGATCTCCCAGTTGCCGAGGTGGCCGGTCACGAGCACGACGCCGCGCTCGCGCGCGACCGCGTCGCGGAACGTGTCCCAGCCGTGCAGCCGGGTGCGCTCGCGCACGTCGTCCGGGGAAAGAGCGCCCAGCCGCAGCATGGTGAGCGCCTCGCGGGCCAGGTGGCGGTAGGCGGCGCGGGCGATGCGCTCGACCTGGCGCGGCGGCAGGTGCGGCATCGCCTGCGCGATCTGCCGCTCGGCAAGTCCGCGGCGGAGGCGCAGCAGCGCATGAGTCGCGCTGCCCAGTCCGCCGGCCAGCCGGTCGCGCAGCCCGTCCGGCAGTGCGCCGGCGAGGGTGCGCGTCGCGACCACGCCCGCGTGCTCCAGGCGATGCGACAGGCGCGGCCGCGCGCTCCAGACCATCGACTAGAAGAGCATCTTGGCCACGAGCAGCAGGAACATGATCCCCATGCCGAGGATCGCCTGGTACTCGCGATTCGCGATGTAGCGCTTGAGCTGGAAGGCCCCCTGCGGCGTGGTCTCCACGGCCTCGACCGCTTCGGGTCGCGCGGGTGAGGTCCGGCCGGTCACGTCGGACCAGGGCGGGATGCGCGGCAGGAAGCGCGGCACCGCCGCGGCGTAGCTGCGGAACTCCTGCCCGAACAGCCGCTCCAGCCGGTCCTCCTCCTTGCGCATGACGCGGAAGTAGACCAGCACGAAGAAAGCGATGAAGATGGCGGTGAAGATCCACCAGCGATCGGGGCCGGCGGCGATGGCGAAGCCGAGGCCGATCAGGAAGCTGCCCAGGTAGAGCGGGTTGCGCGTGAAGGCGTAGGGGCCGTGGGTGCTGAGCACCTTGTTCTTGCGGATCGCGCCGGCCGCCCAGGCGCGTGTCATTCCGCCCGCCACGGCGAACAGCAGGCCGATGGCGATGAACAGGGCGGTGGGCCGTGCCAGCAGCAGGTACAGCGGCACGAGCACCCAGACGGTACGCAGTCGGATCTTGGTCAGCATGACACGGCGGACGCGTTCACGGCGCGGCTCCCGTCGGCGGGAGAGGTCGGCGGCAGTCTAACCCGGCACGGATGCGAAGTTCCGATGCTTTTTCGCATCGCTCTTGCGAGCGGTTATTCTAGGTTGGCCGCGCGGTCGCAACGGGGCGCGGCGGAGAGTGGAGCCCCCCGGCGGATGCACCGCCGCGGGCGGGACCGGGTGGAAGATATGCGGCTGTCGGTGATCGTCACAACGTACAACCAGCCCGCCTGGCTCGAGAAGGTGCTGTGGGGGCTGAGCGCGCAGACGCTGCGCGATTTCCAGGTCGTGATCGCGGACGACGGGTCGGGTGAGGAGACGCGGCGGGTGGTGAACGACGCGCGCGGCGATCTTCCCGATCTGCGCCACGTCTGGCACGAGGACGACGGCTTCCGCAAGACGGAGATCCTGAACAAGGCGATCCTGGCCGCACAGGGGGACTACCTGGTCTTCACCGACGGCGACTGCGTCCCGCGCCGCGACTTCATGGCGCTGCACAAGTCACTGGCCCGGCCCGGCCGCTTCCTGTCCGGCGGCTACATCAAGCTGCCGCGCGACGTGAGCGAGGCGATCACGCGCGAAGACGTGGTGCAGGGTCGCGCGACCAGCTTCCGCTGGCTGCGCGCGCAGGGGGTGCCGCTGTCGCGGCAGCTGACGCGGCTGGCGGTGCCCGCGCGTGCGGGCGCGCTGCTGGACCGGGTCACGCCGACGCGCGCCAGCTGGAACGGGCACAACAGCTCGGTCTGGCGCACGGACGCGCTGGCGGTCAACGGCTTCGACGAGCGCATGGGCTGGGGCGGGCTGGACCGCGAGTTCGGGGAGCGACTCGAGAACGCGGGCGTGCGCGGCCGGCAGATCCGGCACCGCGCCCTGGTCGTGCACCTGGATCACCCGCGCGGCTACAAGAAGGCGGACGTCATCGCGCGCAACCTGGAGATCCGGCGCGAGACGGCGCTCACTCGCCGGACGCGCACGCCGGCCGGGCTGGACCGGCACCTGGAGATCACGGGTTGAGCGACGCGCCGCGCAGGATCCTGATCGTGAACGCCGTTGCGCTGAACGCGGGCGACGCGGCGATCCTGCTGGGCGAGCTGGAGGGGCTGCGCCGCGCGTTCGGGGGTGCGGTGCGCTTCCAGGTCGCGGAGGACGATCCGGAGACGGCGCGGCGGCTCTATCCGGACATCGACTTCGTGCCCGCGCTGCATTTCTCGCGGCGGAAGCGGCCGCGCAACGCGCGCGAGCGGCTGGCGCGCAGCGCCAGACGGCGCCGCATCAGCATGGCCGTGCGGCTGCTGGCCCACTCCCCCGCGCTGGCCGAGCGGCTGCTGGACGAACGCGCGCGCGAGCACCTGGAGCGCATGCGCAGGGCGGACGCCGTGGTCGGCACCGGTGGCACCTACTTCGTGGAGCATTACTCCTTCCGTGCGCGCGCCGACGAGCTGATCGCCGCGCAATCGCTCGGCAGGCCCACCTACCTCTACACCCAGTCGATGGGCCCCTTCCGCCGCATGGCGAGTCGGCGCACGATGAGGCGCGTGCTGTCGCGCGCGCGACGCGTGTTCCTGCGCGATCACCGCTCGCGCGACCACGCGGCCGAGGTCGGCGCGCCGCGCTCGCAGCTCGAGGTTCACGCGGACGCGGCATTCGCGCTGGCGCCGACGGGGCGGGAGGCCGTCGCGACCTCGGCGCCCGGCGTCCAGGGCTCGGCCTCCGACGTACGCGGCGAGGGGCGGCGGTCGCAGGGGCACGGCGGTGAGGGCCCGGGTGGTAAGCGGCCGAGCGTGGCGATCTCGGTGCGGCACTGGCGCCATTTCGGCGATCGGCCGTCGGACCAGGGGCTGCGCCTGTACCGCGAGGCCGTCGCGTCGCTGGTGCGCTGGCTGCGCGAGCGCGGCGCGACCGTCACCTTCGTCTCCACCTGCCAGGGCGTGAACGAGTACTGGACCGACGACTCCCGCTTTGCGCGCCGGCTGGTCGACGAGCTGCTGCCGGACCTGGACGGCGTGGACGTAGACGATCGCTTCCGCGCGCCCGACGCACTGATCGATCGGCTGGCGGAGTTCGACCTGGTGGTCGCAACGCGCATGCACATGGCCATCCTCGCCCTGTGCGCGGGCGTGCCGGTCGTACCGATCGCCTACGAGTTCAAGACGACGGAACTGTTCGCGGGGCTGGGGATGGACGAACTGGTCGAGCCGATCGAGACGATCGAGGCGGCGTCGCTGCGGGCGCGCGTCGAGCGGGCGCTGGATCAGGCGCCGGCGCTGCGCGAGCGCGTCGCGGCTGCCGTCGCGCGCCTGTCGGACGAGGCGATCGAGCCGGCGCGCCGCATCGCCGCGGACCTCGGCGCGGCGGACGGCGCGCGGCACGAGGCGGGCGCGGCATGAGTGCGGGGCCGAAGCAGACGGTCGCAGACGTCGCCGCGCGCGGCTCAGGCAAGCCCGCCGCCGTCATCTTCCGCAAGCGGCTGCTGCCCTGGTCGGAGACCTTCATCGCGGCCCAGGGTGGCGCACTCAGCCGCTACCACCCGGTCTTCGTCGGCTACCGCATGCAGGAGGGCGGCGCGAAGTACCTGGCCGGGCGGGACGTGGTCCCGCTCGAGCGGCACGCCGCCGTGCCGCAACTGGCCAAGGCGCTGGTGCAGGGGCTGCGCATGCTGCCGCCCGGCTGGCGCCGTGAGCTGGCGCGGCGCCGTCCCGCCGTGGTGCACGCGCACTTCGGCGTGAATGCGCTGGACGCCAACGTCATCGCGCGCGCGTTCCGCATCCCGCTCGTGGTCACCTACCACGGCATGGACATCGCCATCGAGCGCGGCTGGCGCGACCGCCGCGAGCGGAGACGCGTCTTCGACGCGGCCGCGCGCATCATCGCCGTGTCCGACTTCATCGCCGACCGCCTGCGCGAGGCGGGCTGCCCCGAGCACAAGCTGGTGGTGCACCACATCGGCGTGGACACGACGCACTTCGAGCCGCCGCCCTTCGAGACGCGCTCCGACAGCGAGATCCTGTTCGTCGGGCGACTGGTCTCCAAGAAGGGGCTGACGCACCTGCTGCGCGCGATGCGCACGATCCGCGAGCGCGTGCCCGCGGCGGAGCTGCTGATCGCGGGCGACGGCCCGCTGCGCGAGCGGCACGAGGCGGAGGCCGCGGAGCTGGGCGTGCGCTGCCGCTTCCTGGGCGTGCAGACGCCCGCGCAGGTGCGCGAGCTGATGCGCCGGGCCGCCGTCTTCTGCGCGCCCAGCGTGGTCGCGCCCGACGGCAACGCCGAAGGTCTGCCCATGACCATCGTGGAGGCGCAGGCCAGCGGCCTGCCGGTCGTCGCGTACCCGTCAGGCGGCTCCGCCGAGGGCATCCGCCACGGCCGCACCGGCTACGTCGCCCAGCCCCGCGACGAGGAGCAGCTCGCCGCCTACCTGGTCGACCTGCTCACCGACCGCTCGCGCAGAGAGGAGTTCGGAGCGGCCGCCCGACAGTGGGCCCTGGACGAGTTCGACCTGGTGAAGCAGACAGGCAGGCTGGAAGGGATCTACGACGCAGCACGCGCAGACGCCCGCGAGCGCTAGCGAGGCTCCCCGCGAGCGTCAGCGAGCCGTCAACCGGTCCAGCCCGTTCTCCGCCCACGCGTCGCCGCTCTTGCGGATGCGCTGCCGCGTGGCCGCGATCCACTCCACCATCTTCGGGTCGCGCCACGGCCGCTCGTGCCAGAGGTGCACGGCGACCGCGCGGTGGCGGATGCGCTTGGGCGCGACGCCGCTGTTCTCGAGGCGGTCGCCCAGCGCGGCGTCCTGGCCGCCGTAGCCCATGTCCATGTCGAAGCCGTTCACGGCCACGATGTGGTCGCGGAACGTCGAGGCATTGTTGCCGTGCCAGCGCGCGGGCGTGGTGGTGATGCGGTCGAACAGCGCGCCCAGCGGCGCGGGCGCCCAGCGCTGCGGCTTCTTCGGCGGGAAGAACCCGTGGCGCATGAGCCAGGTCAGGCGCGTGGCGCGGCCGGCGCGCACGTCGTCGACGGTGATCCGCTCGCTCAGCGCCTGCGGCAGCTTGACGTAGCCGCCGGCGATGAAGCGGCGCGGCTCCGCGTGCCGCACGTGCATCTCGACCAGGTTCGGCGCGGGGATGGTGTCGCCGTCGGAGAAGATCAGGTAGTCGGCGTCCGCGGCGAGGATCGCGCGGTTCAGGATCTCGCTCTTCCGGAAGCCGCGGTCCTCGTGCCAGACGTGCTCGATGCGCAGCCCGCTGGCCTGGCGCACGCGCTCGATGGCCGCGGCCGTCTCGGGGCCCGAGCCGTCGTCGGCGACGACGACGTGGAAGTCGCGCCGCCCCTGCGACGCGTAGCCCCAGAGCGACAGCTCCAGCGCGCGCGGCCAGTTGTACGTCGACAGGATGACGGCGACGCGCATGCTACGCCTCGGCGAACTGCATCTCGTAGAGCTGGCGGTAGGTCCCGTCCTGGACCAGCAGCTCCTCGTGGCGGCCGCTCTCGACCAGACGCCCGCTCTTCAGCACCAGGATGCGGTCGGCGTGACGGATCGTGGACAGCCGGTGCGCGATCACGAACACCGTGCGCCCGCGCAGCAGCCGGTTGATCGCGTCCTGCACCAGCCGCTCCGACTCCGTGTCCAGCGCGGACGTCGCTTCGTCGAAGATCAGGATGGGCGGGTCACGCAGGATCGCGCGCGCGATGGCGATGCGCTGCCGCTGCCCGCCGGACAGCCGCGTGCCGCGCTCGCCCAGCACGGTGTCGAAGCCGTCGGGCAGCCGATCGATGAACTCGGTCGCGTGCGCCGCGTCGGCCGCGCGGCGGATCGCGTCGTCGGAGACGTCGGGCACGCCGTAGGCGATGTTGGCGCGCACCGTGTCGTGGAACAGCACCGTCTCCTGAGTGACGATGCCGAACTTCGAGCGCAGGGAGCGCAGGCTGAATTCGCGGATGTCCGTGCCGTCGATGGTGATGCGACCATGGGTCGGATCGTAGAAGCGCGCGATCAGGTCGACCAGCGTGGTCTTGCCCGCGCCGCTCGGCCCGACCAGCGCCGCGACCTGCCCCGCGCGCACCTCGAAGTCGATGTCCTCCAGCACCGGCTCGGCCGGATCGTAGCCGAAGGTCACGTCCTCGAAACGAATCGTGTGGTGCTCGCCCGTGAACTCGACGGCGTCCGGACGCTCGTCGATCTCGACCGGCGCGTCCATGAACTCGAAGACGCGCTCCGCCGCGGCCAGACCCGGGCCCACGGTCGAGCGGAACTTGGACAGGTACTTGGCCGGTGAGTACAGCTTGGTGCTCAGCACCAGGAAGCCGATGAACGCGGCGGCGGTCAGCTCCGCGTCGAAGACCAGCCGCGAGCCGAACCAGAGCAGCAGCACGGTGCCGAACGCGGCCATGGTCTCGGTGAGCGGGCCGGCGGCCGCACGCATGCCGTCCGTGCGCACGAACGCGCGGTAGTAGCGGTGCGAGAGCCGGTGGAACCGGTTCCGCTCGAACCGCTCGGCCGCGAACGACTTGACCAGGCGGATGCCCAGCACCGTCTCCTGGATGTGCGACGCAACCTCACCGGCCAGGTCCAGCACGCGCCGGTCGCCCCGGCGCAGCTTGCGCAGCAGCGGCAGCCAGATGCCGAACATGGCCGGCAGCGCCACCAGTGCGATCGCGGTGAGCTGCCACGAGATCGCGATCATGAAGCCGACCGTCAGCACGATCTCCAGGATCGACGTCAGGAACTTGGCGATGTTGCGCGTGACCAGCGTACGCAACCGGTCCACGTCCGATGTCAGGCGCGTGATGACCTGGCCGGCACGCGTGCGACCGAAGAAGCGCAGGTCCAGATCCACCAGGTGGTCGTAGACCTGGTTGCGCATGTCGCGCGTGACCTTCTGCTCCAGCCGCACGACCAGCACCTGCTGCGCCCAGTCGAACAGGTTCTTCAGGAAGAACACGACCAGCATGAAGAAGATGATGCCGATCAGTGCTTCCTGCGGCGTGGCGTCGCTGGCCACGAAGCGGCCGACCGTGTTCTCCAGCAGCCAGCGCAGCGTCTCGTTGCCCGCGGCGATGGTCGTCGCACCCTCCCCGAACAGCGCGTTCAGGAACGGGATCAGCGTGACCAGGCTGAACGCGTCCAGCGTGGCGAACAGCACCGTCGCGAGCACACCCGCGACGAGCAGACCCTTGTAGGGGGCGAGGAACGAGAGGACGCGGAGGTACAGCATCGGGCTTGAGGCTTGAGGCTTGGGGCTTGGGGTTGGGGCTTCGGGCTTCGGGCTCCGTCTTCGGGCTCCGTCTTCGGGCTCCGTCTTCGGGCTTCGTGCTCGGGCTTCGTCTTCGGGCTTCGTGCCGGGCTCGGGTGTCGGTGATCGTCTTCAGGGGTCGAACGGTGCAGCGTGTTTCGTGCCCCGGGTTACGTCATGCATGCTGATGGCGCGGCTGCGGAGCTGCCGACGCGGCCGTATTTGCCGTGCATCGAATCATCGGCCGGATCGCGTGGCCGCCCCCCGTGCGTCCTCCTGATGCAGGGCCGAGTGCCCGCAGCGCGGGCGAACAGCGTTGCCCAGCCCCCAACGTCGAAGCCGCGAAGCCAAGCCCCAGGCCCCAGGCCCCAGGCCCCAAGCCCCAAGCCCCACGCCCCACGCCCCAAGCCCCAAGCCCCAAGCCCCACGCCCCAAGCCCCAAGCCCCACGCCCCACGCCCCACGCCCCACGCCCGACGCCCCAAGCCCTATCTGGGCGTCAGCACCGCGATCGGCAGCACCATCTCCTCGGGGCTGATGCCGCCGTGCAGGAACGAGCCGCGGTAGCGGTTCTGGTACTCGCGCAGCTTGGTCGGATAGACGAAGAAGAAGTCCTCCAGGGCGAGCAGGTAGTTCATCGCCATGGGGCCCTTCGGAAATCCGAGCAGGCGCTCGTCGTTTACCGAGAAGACCGCGGAAGGGTCCTCGGCGCGCAGGTCGTTGCCGAACTTGTAGCGCAGGTTCGCGGTCGCGTCCCGGCGCGCGAACACGGTGACGGGCCGCTGGCACAGGATGGAGCCGTGGTCGGTGGTCAGCACTACCGTGATGCCCTCGGCCGCGGCCAGTTCCAGCAGCCTGAGCGCGCTGGAGCGCTCGAACCACTGCCGCGTCAGCGCGCGCAGCGCGGGCTCGTCGCGCGCGACCTCCATCAGGATGGCGGATTCGCTGCGACCGTGGGTCAGCATGTCGACGAAGTTGTAGACCACGGCCGTGACGCCGCCCTGCTTCAGCGCGCCGCGCACGCGGCCGACCAGCTCGTCGCCCTCGTCGTCCGTGAAGACCTTCTCGTAGTGGACCGGCACGTCGCGCCCGGCGCGCTTCAGCTGCGCCGTGAGCAGCTCCTCCTCGAACGCGTTCATGCTGCCCTCCGACTGCATCCACCAGTCGGGACGGCCCTCGGCGATGCGGTCGGGCATGAGCCCGCTGAACAGCGCGTTGCGCGAGTACGGCGTCGCGGTCGGCAGGATCGAATAGTACAGCTCGTCCTCGATCGCGAAGCGGCCGGTCAGCAGCGGCTCGATCGCCTTCCACTGGTCGAGGCGCAGGCAGTCGATGACCATGAACAGGACGGGGCCGTTGTCGATGCGGCGGAACAGCCAGCGCGCTGCGATGTCCGTGGAGAGCGCCGGCCGATCCTTGTCCTCCCCGGACAGCCAGCGCGGGTAGCGCTCGGCCACGTACTGGCCGAACTCACGGCGCAGGTCGGTCAGCACTTCGGCCACGGAATCGGCCAGGCCGGTATCGCCGGAGTCGCGCAGCCGCACGTCCCACACGACCAGCTCCTCGTAGAGCGACGCGTACTGCCGCCAGTCGGCGGCCTCGTCGCGCAGGCGCAGCAGCTCGGGGTAGCGCGACGCGAAGTCCTGCGCCGTCTGCTGCTGGCGCAGCTGCGCGCCCTCCAGCACGCGCGTGACCACGGACAGCACCTGCATCGGGCTGGCCGGCTTGACCAGGTAGTCGTCCACGCGCCGGCCGATCGCCTCCATCAGCGTGCGGTCCTCCTCCGACTTGGTGATCATGACCACGCGCGTGTGCGGCTCCTCGCGCCGCAGGTCGCCCAGCAGCTCGAGACCCGAGCGGCCGGGCATGTGCTGGTCCAGCAGCACCAGGTCGTAGGGGCGCTCGCGCACCATGTCCAGCGCGTCGTCGCCGTGCGCCGCGGTCTCGACCTCGTAGCCGCGGTCGCGCAGGAAGAGCAGGTGCGGCTCCAGCAGCTCCACCTCGTCGTCCACCCAGAGGATGCGCTTGACGGGCGGCATCAGCGCTGACCCTCCCGCTCGCGCAGTGCGGGGCGCACGTACTTCTCCGTGGCGATGCGGACCTTGTCCAGCACCTCGGTCACGGTCACGCGCAGCATGCCGTCCTTGCGGTATTTCGGGCTGGGCACGTACGGCTCGCCCGGGTACTTCGCGTAGCCGTCCACCAGCAGGTCCTCGTACTTGGCGTAGGGTCCGGCCCGCTTCGGGTTGGTGTAGCCGTACAGCCCGATCACGGGCCGGTCCAGCGCGCGGGCCAGGTGCAGCGGGCCGGTGTCGGGGCTGATGACCAGGTCGGAGCCGTCCAGCAGCCAGGCCAGACGTCGCAGGTCGTCGCCCAGCTCGTCGCGCGGCATGCCGCCCGAGCGCCGCAGCACCTCGTCGGCCAGCGCGCGCTCGGCTTCGGACGGGCCGCCGACCAGCAGCACCGTGTAGCCCCACTCGCGCTTCAGCGCGTCGACCACGCGCGCGTAGCGGTCGGGCAGCCAGTTCTTCTCGAGCTTGCTGGTGCCCAGCACGACGGAGCAGACGGGTCGGCTCAGCCCGTCGAAGAACGCGCGCTGCGCGACGCGCTCCTCGTCGGTGAAGCGGACGCGCCACTCGACCGGCTCGGGGTCCACACCCAGGTAGTCCAGGAACTCGAAGTACTGGTCCTGCACGTGCTGCACGGGGTGCACGGGGATGCGGTGCGTCGTGAACATCCAGTTCGCGTCGCGCGCACGGGTACGGTCGAAGCCCAGCTTGACCGGGGCATGCGCCATGGCGGTCAGGACGCCCGCCTTGAAGTAGACCTGCAGCGCGATGACCAGGTCGAAGCGGCGCTCGCGCAGCTCGCGGCCGGTCTCCCTGAAGGCGCGCCAGCCGGCGAGTCCGCGGCGGCGGCGGAACAGGATGAAGTCGTCCACGTTCTCGTGGTTCTTCACCAGCTGGTACGGTACCGGCTGGATCACCCAGGTGATGCGGCAGTCGGGCCACTTGCGCTTCAGCGCGTTGACGACGGGCAGCACGTGCACGGCGTCGCCGATCGCGCTCATCATGATGATGCAGATCTCGCGCGGCGGCCGCTCCATGCGCAGCCGCTCCTTCGGTCGCGTCCCGTCTTCCGTCACGTCTCCCGTTCCTCCACCGCCGTATCGCTCGCCGTATCGCCCGCGCCGCGGCCGTAGCCCAGCGCGAACGCCATGCGCGGCGACTCGCCCAGCCGCTCGCGCCGCAGCCGCTCCGTCTTGCGCAGCGAGCGCGAGAAGCGGCGCAGCATCTGGTCGCGCTCGAAGCGCGCCACCTCGTCGCGCACCACCACCGCGCGGTCCAGGTCGAGCAGCCACGCGGACGGCGCGCCGTCGTCCAGCCCCGTAAGCAGCACGTTCTTCAGGTTCAGGTCGTTGTGCACCACGCCCGCGCGATGTGCGTGCCGCACCAGCTCACCGGCCGCGCGCATCGCGCGTTCCCGCCGCTCGTCCGACGGATCACCGTCGAACAGCGCCGCGGCCAGGTCGATCGAGTCGGGTACCCAGCGCGTCACGATGTCCGCGCGGTACCAGACGCCCGTCGGGTACACGCCCAGCGCCACCACCTCCGGCGTCGGTATGCCGCGCTCGCGCGCCGCGTGGCTGGCGCGCAGCTCCCGCAGCGGCCGCCGCTCGCCCACGTCCAGAAAACGGTCCTCGACGAAGCGCGCGACCAGCCCGCCGCGCCGGTAGTGCCGCACGACCCAGCGCTGCCCGCCCGCCTCCGCGCCTTTCTCCGAAAACGGCGCGGCGGGCACTGCAGCAGGCACGAGGTGCGCCACGCCGCGCCCCTGCAGCCCGCCGGCGTCCGGCCGCGCCTCCGCCCAGGCGAAGAGCGAGCCATAACGCGCCACCGCGTGCGTCGCCCACTCCAGCGCGTGCGGCAGCGCCACGACCTCCGCCTCGTCCACCACCTCGCGCCGATACGGCGCCGGCCACTTCGCATCACTCATCGGGGTGAATGTCCCGGCAGCCGGCGAGGCGTGCAAGGCGTGGCGTCCCTTTCGCGCGGCGCGGCGGCGCCCCATCCTGCGCCTCGGGCTTTGGGCTTTGGGCGTTGACCCTCATCCCTCATCCCCCATCCCTCATCCCTCATCCTCCGATCCTGCCTCATCCACCATGATCCGCACCTTCATCGTCACCGTCGTTCTCGCCACCACCCTCACCGCCTGCTCGGGCATCCCGTTCCTGGATGGCGGGCCGGGGCCGGACGAGGCGGCTTCGCTGGTGCTGCGGGGCGGGCGGGTGTTCCTCGCCGATTCCGCGCTGACCGAGGTGTCGGCCATCGCGCTGCGCGATGGGCGGGTGCTGGCGGTCGGCGATTCGACGGACGTGGAGCCGCACATCGGCCGCACGACGCGCGTGATCGAGCTGGGTGGGCGGCTGGTCACGCCCGGCTTCAACGACGCGCACCTGCACTTCGCGGCGGGCGGTGTGGCGATGCTGGACGTGGTGCTGAACGACGCCCACACCGTCGAGGAGATCCAGGGTCGGGTGATGGACGCGGTCGCCGAGGCCGAGCCCGGCGAGTGGATCACGGGTCGCGGCTGGGACCACACGCGGCTGCCCGCGGAGGCGCTCGGGCCCGGCGGCTGGCCGACGCACCGGCTGCTGGACGCGGTCGCGCCGGACAACCCGGTCTACCTGCGCCGGGTGGACGGCCACACCGCATGGGTCAACACGCGCGCCATGGAGCTGGCCGGCATCGATCGCCTGACCGCCGACCCGCAGGGTGGCGAGCTGGTGCGTTTCCCGGACCGTCGTCCGACCGGCATCCTGAAAGAGAACGCGATGGGGCTGGTCGCGCGCGAGATCCCCGAGATCGACGAGGCCAAGCTGCGCCGCGGCATCGACGCAGCGCTGGAGCTGGCCGCGCGCAGCGGCGTGACCAGCGTGCAGACCTCGGCCGACGCGGCCGACATCCGCGTCTACCAGCGGCTGCGCGACGCCGACTCGCTGACCGTGCGCGTCTACGCCTGGGCGCCGCTGTCGCTCGACAACATCGCCGCGCTGCGCGACGCCGGGATCACTGCCGCGACGGGCGACGCCTGGCTCCGGCGCGGCATGCTCAAGGGCTACGTGGACGGCACGCTCGGCTCGCGCACGTCGTACATGCTGGAGCCCTACACCGACGTGCCGTCCACGCGCGGCATCCTGCGCCTGGAGCGGCCGGCGCTGGAGGAACTGGTGCTGGCCGCCGACGCCGCCGGGCTGCAGGTCGCGCTGCACGCGATCGGCGACGCGGCGAACCGGCTGACGCTGGACACGTACGCGCGCGCCATCGCCGTCAACGGTGCGCGCGACGCGCGGCACCGCATCGAGCACGCGCAGATCCTGGACGCCGCCGACGTCCCCCGCTTCGCCGAACTGGGCGTGATCGCCAGCATGCAGCCCACGCACGCGACCAGTGACATGCGCTGGGTGGAGGAGCGCATCGGCCGCGCGCGCGCCGTCGAGGGCGCCTACGCCTGGCGCCGGCTGCTGGACGCCGGTGCCACGGTGGTCTTCGGCACCGACTTCGGCGTCGAGCCGATGCCGCCGGTCGAGGGGCTGTACAGCGCGGTCACGCGCCAGAGCCGCGAGCAGCCCGGCTCGCCGCCCGGCGGCTGGCTGCCCGAGCAGCGGCTGAGCATGGCCGAGGCGATCCGCCTCTACACCGCCACACCCGCCATCGCCGAGTTCCAGGAACGTGACAAGGGCACGCTCGAGCCTGGCATGCTGGCCGACCTCGTGGTCTGGGACCGCGATCTGCTCTCGATCGAGCCGGAGGCGGTGCTCGAGGCGCGGCCGCTGATGACGATGGTCGATGGCCGCACCGTCTACGCGGACCCCTCGCTCGCGCCGTGACCTACCCGTCGCCGAGCGTGAACTCCCAGTTGAACCACTCCGCCACCGCGCGACCCTCGCGCTGCGCCGGCTCGAAGCGCCACTCGTTGGCGCGGCCGATCAGCGCGCGGTCGAAGCGGCGGTCGCCACTGGACGGGCTGAGCCGTGTCGAGTCGGGGACCACGCGACCGCGGTCGTTGACGAAGACGTAGACGGTGACGGGGCGGCCGCGCAGGCTGCGCGGCGCGTCGGGCGGGATGAACAGGCCGCGCGGGTTGGGCGGCACCACGCGGAACCGGCCGGCGTCCGACGTGCCGCCGTCGCCCGTGCCCGTCCCCTGCTCCACGCCCGGGCTGTCGCCCTCGCTGCGGCCGGGCGTCGTGCCCGCCTGACCGAGCGCGGCCAGGTCCACCGGCTCGACCTCGGTCTCCTCGGGCTCGGGCGTTTCGACCTCGATGTCGGGCACCAGGATCGGCTCGGGCGGGCGCGGTATCGGCTGCGGCTCGGCGATGCGCAGCTCCACCGCCTGCATGCCGCCGCCAGCGGCCGCCTGCTCGTCGCCCGTGCGCTCGCCCGCGGCCGCGAACGGGGAGGGCGGGATGCGCTCGGCGCGCGCCCAGAACAGGATCGCCAGGTGGAACAGCAGCGACACCACGAGGCCCACGCGCATGGCGCGGCGGTGGCTCCTGTCGTGCCGCTCGGCGGCGGATGGGGTGGGCTGCATCGTCGGGTTAGTTCACCGCTGGGCGGGTTTCGGTTCCGGAATCGGGCTTGGGGCTTGGGGCTTGGGGCTTCGGACTTGGAGCTTGGGCTTGCCGAACCCGTGTACCCACGCCCCACGCCCCAAGCCCCAAGCCCGGCTTGCCCGCGCCCCATCGCCCCGCGACCATTCGGGTTCGAGCTTCGACCCCCATGACGGAATCCCATACATGCGCGTTTCGCTGGCCGTGCTGGCCGACTACGCGAACATCTCGCAGGAAGGCAAGCTGAACATCCTCGGCATCTTCGACCGCGTCCAGGTGGGCGAGCTGCCGGCGTCGCTGCCGCAGATGCATCTGGTGCTGCGGCTGGAGGCGCATCCGGCCGAACGCGATCGCGCGCATCCGGTCGAGATCCGGCTGCACGATCCGGACGGCCAGGCGGTCTTCGAGATCAAGGGCGAGGTCACGCCGCGCGGCGGCGCGATCGGGCTGCCCGTGGTGACCAACCAGATCCTGGGCATCAACAACCTGCGGCTGAAGCAGACGGGCGGCTTCAACTTCGTGGTCTTCGTGGACAACGATCTGAAGGCGGAGGTCCCGCTGATCGTGGACCAGGCCGCGTCCCGCCCGGCCGCGCAGGCGTGAGCATCGGGCAGCGACGCAGCGCGCCGGGGCGCCGCGGCGCCACAGCCTCATGACGCCGATCGAGCTGGTGCTGGTCGACTTCGACGACACGATCGTCGAGACGGCGCCGCGTTTCCAGAACGCGCGCGCGACGCTGTTCCGCCTGCTCATGGAGGCAGGCTTCCCGGAGGAGGCGTGCGACCGCGTGCATCACCACGAGGTCGACCCGGTCATGCTGCAGAAGCACGGGCTGGGACCGGGCCGGCTGGCGCACTCCTTCCCCGAGACCTATCGGCGCCTGTGCGACGCGACCGGCCGCTCACCGGACCCCGCGTTGGTCGAGGAGGTCACGCGGCTCGCGCGCACCGTGGTCGGCACACCGCCGCTGATCGAGGGCTCGCTGCGCGCGCTGGCGCGCATCGCCGACCATTTCCCGACCATCGTCTACACGCAGTCCGGCGAGCCCGACTACCAGCTGCGCTGCGTGCGGGACGCGGGCGTGTGTGACATCCTGGGCGTCGAGCGCGTCTGCGTGGCCGACGTGAAGACCGCAGCTCGCATGCGCGAGGTGCTGGACGCGCACGACGTGAAGCGCGCCGACGCGGCGTGGATGATCGGCAACAGCATCCGCTCCGACATCAACCCGGCGCTCGAGGTCGGCGCCAACGCCATCCTGATCGAGATCGACGACCCCTGGCACCACGACGAGGTCGAGCCGGTCGGCAACGGCTACCCGGTCGTGCGCTCGCTGGCGGAGGCGGCCGAGCTGCTGCTGGATCTCCGCTCCATCTGAACAGCCGTCGGTCCGAGGGCCGGCCACCGGCACATTCGTCCTGACGGTGGAACCGACGCTGCGCGGCGATTAGGTTTCGCGGTCTCGATCGCAGAAAAACCTTGTCCGGACGACGGATGTACCGCTGCTTCTCCCTGCTGGCCGTTCTCCCGTTCCTGCTCCTCGCCGCGCCGGCTGCGGCGCAGGAAACTGTGCTGGACCGGCCGCTGCGCGTCTTCCTGGACTGCTCCAACTTCGGCTGCGACGGCGACTACATCCGTGAGCAGACCGACTGGGTGGCGTTCGTGCGGGATCGCACGCTGGCCGACGTGCACCTGTTCATCGCGGAGGAGGAGACGGGCGGCGGCGGCGAGTCGTTCACGCTGCGCTTAATCGGCCGCGGCCCCTTCGCCGGCGATACGACGCAGCTCGTGCACGTCACTACCGCCGACGTGACCGACGACGAGGAACGGCAGGGCTTGACGCGTGTCATCCAGCTGGGGCTGCTGCCCTACGCCACGAGCACCAGCGAGGTCGCGCGCCTGAGCGTCGCGGCCGCTGCGGCCGACGTGGTGGCCGCTGCGCCGGCCGCGGCGGCGGACCCGTGGGATCGCTGGACCTTCGAGGTCGGGGCGAGCGGGTTCCTGGAAGGCGAGTCGCAGCAGGAATCCCGCAACGTGCACGCCTACGCGGGCGGGCAACGGGTGACAGCCGGCTGGAAGCACATGCTGCGCGTCTCTTCCTCCATCAGCCGCGAAGAATTCACGCTGGACGACACGACCACGTTCGTTTCCTCGCGCGAGAGTTACTCCGCCTCCGGACTGACGGTGAAGTCGCTCACGCCGCACTGGTCGGCCGGGACGGTCGCCAACTGGAGCCGCTCCACCTTCAGCAACCGCGACGCGTCGATGTACCTTGCGCCAGCCGTCGAATACGACCTGTTCCCGTACAGCGAGTCGACGCGGCGCCTGCTCACCGTCATCTACGCCATCGGTCCGCGCTACTACGACTACGCCGAGCGCACGCTGTTCGAGCAGCTGAGCGAGACGGTGCTCGAGCAGCTGCTGGTCGTGTCGTACGACGTGAACCAGCCGTGGGGCAACGTGGATGTCGCGTTCGAGGCCTCGCACCTGATCACGCGGCTGGGCGAGGGGACCGACTGGCCGGACCCGCAGTACAGCCTGGAGGCGTGGGGCGGGCTGGAGGTGCGGCTGCTGCGCGGACTCTCGCTGGAGCTGGACGGCAACGTCGAGCTGGTGCGCGACCAGATCCAGCTCGCGGCGGGCGACCTGACCGACGAGGAGATCCTGACCCAGCAGCGCGAACTGGCCACCGACTACCGCTACTGGATGTCGGTGGGGCTGAGCTACCAGTTCGGCTCGATCTACAGCGCCGTGGTCAACCCGCGCTTCGAATACTTCGACTGAGCCGGCCGGTCGCCGCGCGGATCGGCCTGGCGGCTCAGCGCCCGGCGACCAGCCGCAGGTGCGCGGCGTGGTGCTCGCCGTGCCAGGCGTAGAGCTGGAGCATGAAATCCAGGTCGACCGGCCCCTGCTCCGGGTGCTGCAGCCGGCGACGGAACGCCGCATCGTCCATCGCGCCGAGCAGCGCGACCCAGCGGCGGTGCAGCGCGTCCAGCAGGATCAGCGACGCCTCGACCGGCAGCGTGCGCGCATCGGGCAGCTCGGCCCACGCGGCTTCGTCGTACGTCTTGATCAGCGGCGCGTCCTCGGTCAGCGTCCAGCGGAAGCGCACGTAGGCGTTGACGTGGCTGTCGGCCACGTGGTGCACCACCTGGCGCGCGGTCCAGCCGCCGGGACGGTACGGCTGATCCAGCCGGTCGCCCACGGCCAGCACTGCATCCCGCATGCGGCCGGGCACGGCCGCGATGCGGCGGATGTGCTCGGTGCGGGCGGCGGCGGATACGTCGGCGTCGGGCCGGAACCGGCCCACGGGGTAGCGTAGCGGCTCCAGGTCCTGCTCGGCCTGCGGGGGCATGGGGGCTCCGGGGGTCGGGACTCGCGCACGGCTGAGGAACGATAGCCGCGGGCCGTGGCGCGACGCGAGCCTTTTGGGCTGAGCCAGGGGCGCTCGATGAATCCAGGAGCGACGTTGCTCGAGCCGGGTCTTCCGGCCCCGACTGGGAGACAAGGCCCCTCGGCGCCAACAATACGGCGCTGTCCCGGGGAAATGTTGATGCACGCCCTTCGGACTATGGGTCTGCCCCGGACCCGCCTGAATTTTCGTGTATGCTCGGTGCCCAGGCCGTCCCCGTCGCGTCTGATCCACGCCTCGACGTCTGTGGCGCCGACCCGCGGCTTGCGACCACGATTGCCTACCTGCGCTTCCCGCTCCGCGGCGAGCATCGCGCCAGAATTTGCGACGGTTCCCTCTGCCCCCGCTGCGGCGGATGCCACATTCAGAGATGGGGAGGGTTCGCCGGGCGACGACGTTTCCGCTGCCGCGATTGCTCGCGGACGTTCAGCACCTTCACCGCGACGCCGCTCCGCTATCTCAAGCGAGTCGAGCTCTGGCGAGACTTCCTATGGTGCATGGAGGGCCGGCTCACTGTCCGCCGAGCCGGCGCCATCCTCGGGGTCCACAAGGACACGGCGCTGCGCTGGCGACACCGGCTGCTCGACGAGTGGCGCGCACAGCCCCGGCGGCGACTGCGCGGTAGCGTCGCCGTGGGCGATTTCTGGTTGCCTCTCAACCAGAAGGGCCGTCGACGCCTCGGACGTCCGGCGAGGCGGCATGGCGACGAGCCGGCACGGACCAACCCGACTGCCGAGCGCGTTTACCTGATGACGGCGATCGAAGCGGACGGCATCGGCCTGCACGAGGCGGTCTTCCAGCGTGTTGGAGGTCCCGTCATCGCCCAATCCGACTACGCACGGCTCCTCCTCCCCCGACTCGGGGCGGCGGAGGAGATCGTGGGACGCGGGGCCGAGCTGTCGCCGCTCAGCGTGCTGGCGCGCGGCGCGGGAATCGGGTACCGGCGCGAGCAGCGTATCCCGCGGGAGACCGGCCTGTTCCGGCTCCGACGGTCGCTGCGGCGATGGATGCGACCGTTCTATGGCGTCGCCACCTCCCGGCTCGAAAACTATCTGGAGTGGTTTCGCCGGGACCGTCCGATACCGATGCCCCCGTAGCTGGGCGACTACCGCCGGTCTGTCGACCTCGACGCGGGTGACCTATCGGCTGCGCCGTCTGCGCGGCCTTCGGCCCGGCGGTCGGTCCGCTCCCAACAATTCCCCAGGACAGCGCCATATAGCCGGACGGAAGGGGGGGCCCCAGCCCTGGGTCGCACAAAAGAATTTGGCCGGCACGGATTTCGGCGTCGAGCCGATGCCGTTGGACGCAAGGGATGCGGGCCCCGGCGCGGCGCGCTACAGCTCCCGGCCGCCTGCTCCGCCGCGCTCGATGTCTCGGCGCTGCGCGTCGGGCGGCGGCGGGGTGCCGCCGCGGCCGCCCGTATCGTCCTCCTCGATGCCCTGGTGCTGCATGACGCGCTGGACGCGGCCGTTCAGCCGGCCGACGAGGATGCGCAGCGCGCGCAGGTCGTGGTTGGACTCGATCAGCATGAGCGCCATGTCGCCGGCGCCCCACAGGAAGCCGGCGAAGACGATCAGCCGCGTCGCCTCGACGAGCAGTGTCGGGATCGCGACGCGCCCCTCGCGCAGCAGGCCGATCACGACCTCGGCCACCAGCAGCAGGAGCAGCAGGATCGCCAGCACCTTGAACAGGCGCGCGATGTAGCGCAGCCCGCCGTGCGGCTCCAGGTCCTCCTCGCGCACGCGCATCTCGGGCGCCAGGCTCGCCTGTTCCTCCTCCTCCGGCGTCATCGGCCGTGCCGGTTCACGCTCCTCCGCCATGTCCGCCTCCTGTACCGCTCGGTTCACCAGCGAGCGCGGTAGCCGCGCGTGTCGATGTGGACGAAGCCGCAGTGCGCGCCCGGGTTCGGGCGATAGCGGCCCACGCCGCCGATCAGCGACGGGTACTGGCGCTCGACCTGCTCCGCGGCCGTCGCCAGGATGTCGACGTCCTGGAGGTCGGCGTCGCCGTCGCCGTCCAGGTCGTCCATGCAGAAGTCGTCGTCGTTGTCGATGAAGATGTCCGCGGCGTCGCCGTACATGTGGCGCGACAGCGAGCCGCGCCCGCTCGGATCGCCGCCGCCCTCGTTGTAGTGCGGATGCCGGAACCCGCTGATCACGCCGATGTTCTCTACCGGGTGCCCCATGCGCTCCAGCTCCTGGATCGTCAGTTCCATCTTGTCCAGGTTGCGTGGGTCCAGCGCGATGTACTTGGGCCAGACGTCCTGCTGCCCCTTGGTCAGGAAATCGCCCAGCACGAAGTGCTCGGAGACCTGCAGGTCGACGTCCTGCTGCCGCACGGCGATCAGGCCGCTCGGCGTCTCGTAACCCGGCCGCGCGGCGCCACCGCCCTCGAACGGCCAGCTGCCGAGCAGGTACTGGCCGATGCGGCCGCCGCGCTTCTCGCTCATCGGCACCGGCACCAGCACGCTGGTGTTCGGCACGCGGCGAACGGCGTCGCGCGCACGCAGCACCACGTCCCATACGCCCGGTTCGGGCGGGGCCGAGGTGTCCGCGGCGGCGCTGCCGGACCCCGTGGGAGCCGTCGCCCCGCCGCCGTGCGGCACCAGCTCCACGCCGACGCCCTGCGGCAGCGTATCGGCCAGCTGCACCGTGTCGCCCGGCTCGAGGATGCGCGCGCGGATCGCGCCGCTCTCACCGCGCCAGTCCGCGGGTCCGGTCAGCCCGCGCAGCGCGGCGTCCAGCGCGAACGCGGCGGAGGGCGCGCCGTCGCGGGCGAGCGGTGCGCCGGTCAGGCGCGTGCCGAAGCCGGAGGGCAGGTCCTCGTCCACCGTGATCGCGATCGCGGCGGTCCAGCCGCCGGCGAACAGGCAGACCAGCACGACCAGCAGCACGTCCACCACGCGCTGGGCGCGGGGCGACAGCCCGGAGCGCTCCCAGAAGGAGGCCGGCCGGCGCCGGGTCGGAAACAGATGCTCGTCACGGGGTTCCACGTCCGGAGCGGCGATTCATCATCCATGCCGCCGCGCCCCGCGACCGCTACCAGCCGGCGCGCTCGCGGCGGATGCGCCACATCATCGAGAAGTACTGCTTCGCGTGGTCGAGCGGGCGGATGTGGCTGCCCTGGTCCTCGTAGATCGTGCGGATGCGCACCCAGTCGATCGGCCAGCCCTCGCGCACGCACACCACGATCATCCACACCTCGAACTCGAAGCCGCCGCTGGGGCTGTCGCACATCTCGCGCATCAGCCGGCGCCCGATCAGGCGATAACCCGATTGGTTGTCCGGCACGTCCTGCCCCAGCGCCCAGGCCAGCGAGCGGCGCCCGAACTTGTTGGACATGCGACGGACGAACGGCATCTGGTCGAAATCACGCGCGCCGATCAGCAGTTCGGGGCGCGTCTCGCGCCACTGCTCCAGGAAGGCCGGGATCTCGGCGGGGTCGTGCTGGCCGTCCGCGTCCAGCGTCAGCACCGCGGCGTGGCCCTCGTCCAGCGCCGCGCGGAAGCCCTTCTTCAGCGCGGCGCCCTTGCCCTGGTTCGGCGTCTGCCGGATCACGCGCGCGCCCGCCGCCTCGGCCACCGCCGCCGTGTCGTCGCTGGAGCCGTCGTCCACCACGATCACGGGCAGGTGGGCGCGCGTGGCCTCGATCACCGGCCCGACCAGGTGCGCCGCCTGATAGGCGGGTATCAGCGCGACGATGCCGCCCGTCTCGTCACCACCGGGTGGCGCGGCCTGCGTCGCGGTCGCCGTCGGCGTCGTCGTCGCGCTGCCCTGCCCATCGCTCGTGCGCATCGCCCCTCCGCGGACGGAACCGGGCCGCGCCATCGTGGCGCCGCCTCGTAGCCGCACCTGCGCACAAGCGGTGCCCGCTCAGTAGTCGGGCGCTGGCGGCGCGGCCGCTGCACCGCCCGATGCCGACGGCGCCAGCTCGATCTCGATGCCACCGACCATGCCCGCCACCACGTTGTACAGCAGCGCGAACAGCGCGCTGGAGACGTAGCCGACCACCGCGTAGACGAGCGGCGCCAGGAACACGATCCAGATGCTGGCGAACGGCGTGTTCGGATCGAATAGCGCGATCAGGATCATGAACGGGATGAGGAACAGGCTGAGGATCGCGTAGACGATGCCGATCACCTTGCCCGTCTCGTGCGGCGAGATGCGACGGATGCGCTGCTTCATTACAGCCTCCCGTGGGTTGTGATGGGACCGCGGCCGCGGCGCTCAGCGCACCGCGCTCAGCACCTTGCGGCCGAGCGCGCGGCCGATGAAGCGCAGCCGGTCGCGCAGCGGCAGCCGCCGCAGGTTGGTGGATACCACGCCCTTGGTGAAGTACGTGCGGCGCGAGTAGTCGATGGCGACGTCGATCGCGACAGGCTCGCCGCCGCGCGTGATGGCCAGCGCCTTCGACAGCACGTCGCCCACCTGATCGTTGCGCTCCAGCCGCAGCGTGCGCACCCCCGCGGCGCGCGCGATCTGCTCCAGGTCGTAGTCGACCACTTCGCTCGCGGTCTTGCGGCTGAGCGCCGTGTCCTGGAACTGCGCGATCTGCGCGAGCTCCCTGTCGCGCAGGAGGAACATCGCGATCGGCACGCGGTGCGACGCGGCCGTGAGCAGCTCCAGCCCCGTCATCAGGAACGCGCCATCGCCCGCCAGCGCCACCACCGGCCCCTCCGGCGCGGCCAGCTTCGCGCCCACCGCGGCCGGCACCGAATAGCCCATGCACGAGTAGTCGACGGGGGCCAGGAACCGGCGCGGGCCCGGCAGGCGCAGGTGCTCCACGCCCAGGAAGGTGCCGTTGCCGCTGTCCGTCGCGTAGATCGTGTCGGGGCCGAACGCCCGCCCGATGGCGGTCAGCAGCGTGTGCGGCGCGACGGAGTCGGACCGCGCACCACCCTTCTCCCAGTCGGCGATGACCTCGCGGTGGCCGGCGGCGATGCGCTCGCGCAGGGCGTTGCCGCCCGCGCCGCCCGCCGTCGCGCCGTCCGTCCTCGCGCCACTGCCCTGCGCGCCTCCGCCGTCCCCAGTCGCCGGCAACCGCTCCAGCAGCGCGTCCACGAACGCCGCGGCGTCCGACTCGATCGCCAGCGCCGCGTCGAAGTTGCGGCCGATCACCGAGCCGTCGATGTCCACGTGGATCAGCGGCTCGGGCGGCGTGAGACCGTACGACGCCGTCGCGACCTCCCCGAAGCGGCAGCCGATCGCCAGCGTCGCGTCGCACTCGCCCACGATCTCGCGCACGAACTTCGGCGCCGCATCGCCGAACCCCGGCCACAGGAAGAGCGGGTGCGTCTCCGGGAAGACGCCCTTCCCCGAGAACGTGGTCGACACCGGCGCGCCCAGCCGCTCCGCCAACTCCACCAACCGGTCGGCAGCGGCCACGGCGCCCAGCCCCACATACAGCAGCGGGCGACGAGCCTTTGCCAGCATCTCGGCGGCTGCTTCGGCCGCTGCCGCTGCCGAAGGCGGAGGCGCAGGCGGAGGCGGAGCTGAGGCCGAGGCCGAAGGCGCGGTCGCCGTCGCTCTGCCTCCGCCTTTGCCTCCGCCTTGTTCGCGCGCGACGGAGTCGTGCGCGAACAGATACAGGTTGGCCGGCACCTCCACGATCACCGGCCCCGGCGCGCCCTCGCGCGCGATCGCGCACGCGCGCCGGATCGTCGCGTACAGATCCTCCCCGCGCTCCACGCGCAGTTGCGCCTTGGTGACCGGCGCGGCGATCGCGAGCTGGTCGATGTCGTGCAGCTGGTACGCGCGGCCGGTGTCGGTGCGGATGCCGCACGTCAGCACCAGCATCGGCACGTTGTCCATCCACGCCTCGGCGATGCCGGACAGCGCGTGCGTCACGCCCGCGCCCGGCACCACGTTGGCGCACGCCATGCGCCCGCTCGCGCGCCACGCGCCGTCCGCCGCGAAGCCGGCCGCCTGCTCGTCCGTGACCAGGATCGGCCGCACCGTGTCCGACTCCGCCATGGCGTCGTACAGCTCGATGTTGTGCGTGCCGGGGATGCCGAACGCGAGCGTGATGCCCTCGTCCTCGAGCGCGCGTACGACCAGTCTGCCACCGGTGGTCTTGCTCATTGCGCGGGGTGTGCGGGCGTCATGGGGTGTTCATCGTGATTCGACCTCCGCTTTCCGGCGCTCGAATTCGGGGCCGGCGCGACATTGGTACTGTTCGCGGCGCTCGGCTGCCGGTTCGAGGTTCGCGGTCGGCGAGGGTCCGTCCGGAGCCGCCCTTCTGTCGGGCTACCGTGCGGGTGCTGCCGGGCAGTGGCGAAGCGGTGCGGTGTCGAGCCTACCTTCGACGGCTGCGAAGCTCGAGCTGACTGTCGAGCGCCGGTCACGCTACCAATGTCGCGCCGGCCCCGAATTCGAGCGCCGGATTGTGGAGGCCAAAGCACCCGGAACCGCGACGGAATCCTCAAACCGGCACCGAAGCCCGCGCGCCGATGTCCGCGCGCACGCCCTCCGCGACGCGATCGGCCAGCGCCATGATGGTCAGGTACGGGTTGATCTCGAGCGAGTCCGGGAAGAGCGACGAGTCCGCCACGCGTAGCCAGGGCAGGCCGTGCACGCGGCCGAAGCCGTCGGTCACCGAGTCGCGCGCGTCGCGGCCCATGGCGCAGCCGCCCATCAGGTGTGCGGCGCTGACGGAGATGCGGCCGGGCAGGAAGTGGCGCGCGTCGATCAGCTCGTCGACGCGGTCGGCGTCGCCCCGCTCGATCAGCGGCGGGTTCGCGCTGGGCGCGTGCACGCGCAGCGCGCCGGCGCCGAAGAAGATGCGGGCGCTGGCGCGCGTCGCCGCGACCATCGACTCGACCGTGCGCGGCGCGAAGCGGTAGTTCACCACCGGCCGGCCGCCCCGATCCACCGTAATGGTGTTGCCGTCCTCCGCCCTGTCGCACGCCAGCACCAGGATCATCTGCAGGCGCGGGAACGCGTTCATCAGCGCGCTGTGCGACGCCCCGAAGCCGGTCAGGTTCTTGGCGGTCGTGAACGGGAAGTACATGCACGTCTCGAGGACGTAGCCCTCCTCGACCGCGCGGTCGACGTAGAACGATTTGGGGTGGCCGACGTCGTTGGTCAGCTCGCGCTCGTGCTCGGCGACCAGGATGTGCGCGGGGTGGCAGGTGAAGCCGTGGCCCAGGCGCGGCAGCCGCTCGCCGAAGCCGGAGCGCAGCAGCAGCGCGCTCGAGCCGATCGAGCCGCCCGCGACCACGACCATGTCCGCGCGGATCGTGTGCTCGCCCGGCGCCCACTCGGACGGCGCGCCCTTCCCGCCCGGCCGCTTCTCCGCGACGCGGACATGCAGCGTGGCGCGGCCGTCGCTCCCGACGCCGGCGTCGCGCCCCGCGCCGCTGTGCGAGCCAGCGTCGTCCGCGCCGGCGGCCGCGATGCGCAGCACCTCCGCGCGCGTGACCACCTCCACGCCCTCGCGCTCGGCCGCGGGCAGCTGCACGCGGTGCGTGCCCTGCTTGGCCTGGTTCGGGCAGCCCAGGTTGCACAGGCTGCTGCCCAGGCAGCCGCGCAGGTTGAGCGGGAACTGCTCCGGCTCGTAGCCGGCCGCCCGCGCGCCCGTGACGAACAGCCGGTTGTTGTCGTTGATCCGCCCGGCCGGCAGGTACTGCACGTTGTTCTCGGCGATGTAGTGCCGGGCGCGCGCGTCGATGTCGCCGTGGCTGAGGCCGGGCACGGCCCAGTCGCGGATCACGCGCTCCGGCGCGATCAGCGACGTGCCCGTATAGACCACGGTCGAGCCGCCGTACGCGTGCGCGAACGCCAGCGTCATGGTGCCGTCGGCGGTCAGGAAGCCGCCCGCGTCCTCGTACAGCGCGCCGGCCATCTCCAGCTCGCGGCCGGTGAATTCGTCGTCGCGGAAGCGTGGGCCCTTCTCGAGCACGAGCACCTTCCTGCCGGCGCGCGCCAGCGGCGCGAGCGCGGCCGCCACCGTGCCGCCGCCCGCGCCGGAGCCGACGATGACGACGTCGTAGCGGTGCTCGTTCACGGCGAGATCTCCAGGTCCGGATCGCTTGCCGGGTCCGCCTCCGGCGCGCTCATCTCGCCGCGCCGGTCGTGCAGCGCGCCGCCGAGCGGACCGACCTCCTTGGCGGGCGGCACCGGCGGCAGCTCGGCGCGGTTGTGCGCGTCGGGCCGCCCCATCCAGCCGCGCAGGTTGGCCGAGTAGCCGATGCGCGCGTCGACCGACGGGCGTGCGTAGTAGCCCATGAACACCAGCGTGCGCAGACCCCACACGCCGCGCCGCAGCAGCAGCACGCGCCCGTCCTGGAGCGCGGCGAGGACGCGGGTGCGGCGGGCCAGATCGAGGTTGGAGAAGCGGTGTCCGTAGCGCGCAAGCGGCGCCCACTCGATCAGGCGGATCAGCGTGACCAGCTGGCGGCGCATGCGCGCCGGCCGCTCCGCCAGCGCCGTCTCCACGATCGACTCCAGCTCCCGCCACCCGGCCTCGTCCAGCGCGTCCGCCTCCGGCACGACGGTGCACGCGACGGCGCGGAACGTCGCGCGGACGGGGGCGAGCAGCTGGGCTTCGGCCACGATCGGACTCCGGGCGGAGGGGCGTGGACGACTGGGTACAGCGCACGCGCCTTGAAAAGGCACGGCCGCTGCAAGCTACGCCCGCAATGGCGCGTGCATCAACAGCAGATCTCCGGCGTTCCTGGAGGCGACGATGTCGATTCGCCCGCCACGTTGGCATGGAGTGTGGTCAAGATCCGCGCCCAGGCTCTCGCAGCCCTGAGCACGCCCCGTCGCGCCGCGACGCGACGCAACGGGGGCTACCGTCCCTGCCTCAGCTAGTTGGCGAAAAGCGCAAGGTACTCCCACTCGGAAGTAAAAATCCACACGAGCATCGGTTCGCCACCGTGGATGGAGGGGTCCACGACGACGAATCTATCCCCAGCGGTAATGAGGTATACATCCCGTTGCTCATAAATGCCGGAGGCCGCGTTGATGGCGTCACTCGCAGCCGCACAGAGGCTATCGCTGGACACTAGCCCGGTCTCCGCCTCCGTCAACGTGGGCAGCTGGTAGAGGACGCGATCGTCGTACCGGTCGGGATTGGAAGTGATGTCCCTTACTCCTCCGATTAGCATGGCGGCCGTATCATCGCTTCCGAGACACGACGACTGCGCTGACGCCAGCGTGGGAGTGGACGCAGTAAGCAGGAGGCACATTAGAATTCTCTTCATATCAAATCCATTCGCATGCGGAGTCTAACCACTTCCAGATGTTAGGATTGAGCGGCCGGTTCGCTGGCGGAGTGTTGGGGTCCAGGCGTATCACATCGTGCTTATCGATGATGTAATGGTGTAGGAAAAGTTGACCTGATTCCGTGGACGGTTGGGAATCATCGGATCAGGCTGCCTTGGAGTGCTTCCTCTCGTAGTTGATCGGCGACATCTGACCGAGACCTGAGTGCCTGCGGCGGGGATTGTACCACGCCTCGATGAAGTCGAAGATCGCCATCCGGGCTTCCGCCTGGTTCCTGAAGCGCCGCCGGTCCAGCAGTTCGCACTCGAGCGTGGCAAAGAAGCTCTCGCAGAGCGCGTTGTCGTAGCAGTCACCTCGCGAGCCCATCGAGGGCCGCACGCCGACTTCCTTGCAGCGCAGGCCGAAAGCGATCGACGTGTACTGGGTCCCCTGGTCGGAATGATGGATTACCTGCTTCGGCTGCCGCTGCCAGAGCGCCATGTTCAGTGCATCGAGCACAAGCTCGGAGCGCAGATGCGTAGCCATCGACCAGCCGACGACGCGGCGGCTCCAGGCGTCCAGCACGACCGAGAGATACAGCCAGCCGCTCCAGGTCGGCACGTAGGTGATGTCGGCTACCCAGAGCTGATCCGGGCCGTCCGCGACGAAGTTGCGTTCCACCAGGTCCGGCGCCGGCCGCGCGTCGGGGTCGCGCCGCGTCAGCCCCTTCCGGCGTCGCCGCGTCACGCCCTCGATGCCGGCTTTCTTCATCAGCCGCGCCACGCGGTCATTGCCCACGCGCTCACCTTCGTCGCGCAACTCCGCCATGATGCGCGGCCGGCCATAGCTCTCGCGGCTGGCTTTGTGAATCGCCAGGATCCGCTCGGTGAGCGCGGCGTTCGCTACGGCTCGGGCCGAGGGCGCACGACTGAGCCATGCATAGAAGCCGCTCGCGGAAAGCGCGAGCACACGCGCCATCGCCCGCACCGGGAAGAAGGCCTGGTTCTCTCTCATGAACTCGAATCCCGAGACGGGATCGAGTCGCTCTCCCGAGCAAACCAGGCCGCGGCTTTTTTTAGGATCTCCCGCTCGAGCTTGAGCTGCCGGTTCTCACGCCGGAGTCGCCGGAGCTCCTCGCGCTCATCCGTCGTGAGACCTTCGCGCTCGCCCTCGTCGATCTCGGCCCGCTTGATCCACAAACGGATCGTCTGCTCGCCCGGCTCGAACTCCCGCGCCAGCTCTGCTACGCTACGCCCCGCTCGATGCAGCTCGATGATCTGCCGCCGGAACTCCGGCGGATACTCGCGTCGTGCCATGAACACCTCCTCGCTCTACAGTGTTGAGGTGTCCACGAAACCGGGTCAACTTCAAGGAGCTGTTGCCCTAGCGGATTCCCGACGAACGGGGTGTCGATCTGCTTCCAGTCTTCAGTGCTGCCCCCACCAAGCGTGCGACCCGATTGAGCCGTTGCCATGCCGTAGCCACAAGTCGTCGGCAAATAGTCCGACACGAAAAAGGGATGAGTGTGGAACATTCCTACAACGGTCTCCCCCTCGGCTAGAGCCCGAGGGGCGCCGGGAGAACTGCTGCACGGCGTCGCAGGACGGTCGCTCGTCTCGATCGTCAGGGTGCCATCAGGGCTTCGATATATGTACCCCGCTATCTCCCGTCTGGACGTCGTGGTCATGTTGTACGCACCAGATTCCTCGAGCAGATCGAGCATGCGCTCCCTGACTGCCCGATCGTCAAGCACGGAGTCGCCGGTCAGATTGCAGAGCGCCTCTACTGCCACCCGCGCCTCGTCGTCGATTCCATCGACCGTTGCCTCGCAACTCATCACGCCGCTCTCGAACACCTGCGTTGTGCACTGGAGTTCGCCGGGCATGCACGGCAACGTCATGGACGGGCCTTCGTCAGCCGTCCACGTCCAGACGACGTTCTGGATCGATGTCGCGCCCGGGGCCGTCGCTTCGAACGTGACCGACTGACCGGGTTCCACTACGGTTTCCGAAGCCGTCACCTGCAACTGGACATCGGAGACCCCGACGGTCGCCGACGCTGTCTGAACGCGGCCATCCACGCGGGCGGTCACCTCCATGGTTCCGCCCTCCATCACCGGAATCGAACATGGATTGACGCCAGCGGCGCACGTCCCGGTCTGGGCCGGCTGTGACGTATCGGCGGGTATCCATTTCCAGCCGAGGTACTCGATGATCGTCGCACCGGGCGCGGCCGCGGTGAAGTCCACGGGCGTACCGGCTGCCACGCTCACGGCCATCGGCCCCGCCAGGTGAAACACTTCCTCCGCCTCGAGCGTCAGCGTCGGACTCGGATCCGTCAGCGGGATCACGATCTCGACGTATCCCTCGAGCAGCCCCTGCCACGGGTAGTAGCCGACCACGATGCTGGAGCCGGGCGTCGTGGGACCGAAGTAGGGGAAGGTGAACTCGAAGGTGTCGTCGTCCTTCACGACCGTCGCGTACCCCGTGTACTCCGTCACGGCTCCCTCGGCACTCCGGCCCCAGACGTAGAGGCGGTCGTAGAGGTACCACTCGGCGTCCTTCAACTCGACCTTCACCTTGTACTCACCCCAGCAGACCGTGGTGCAGGTCGGATCGTCCGGCCGCTCGTAGGAAACCAGGTCGAGCGTCGGCACCGGCGCCATGGACGTGAAGGTCAGCCGCTGGATGTTGCTCTGCTCGTAGCCAATGACCTGGACCTGGCGGTCCGGATAGGTGGGTGATCCGCCGGCGGACCACCATGCGACCGATGTGCAGCCCAGCTCGGCGCCGTCGACCTCGGCATAGTAGCAGTAGACCGCCGAGAACTGGCCACCTTCCGTGAGCGGCAGCGTGGATTCCGTCCTCTTCAACTCCATGTACCGGCCGCTCGGCGCGTTGTACGCCACGTCCCAACCGCTCACGACATCGCCGCGCAGGCAGCCCCCGCCGCACTGCGTGCCGGTCACCGGGACGATATACTCCTCGACCTGCGGGACCTCCGGCACCTGGTCGAGTGGGGCCGTGGGCTCGTCCTCGCAGCCGGACAGCAGAAGGGTCAGCGGCAGAAACGCCGCAGCGATCGCTGCCGGAACTGCGCGGGACGTACGTTTCCCAACCGCGCACGCGAGAATGTGCGCGGGCCGTGCCTTCTCGGGCATCGGGTACTCCTGTGCTGGATTGGGTACTGCCGCGGGCCAGCTGGGGGACAGACCTACGGAAGGGCCGCCGAGTCTGCCGGCGAAGGGGGGGGGGGAGTCAACCCCGTTCGTCGCAACGCACAGGAATCCATGGATCGAAATACCAGCGTCGTGCTGCTCGACCTGGACGGCACGCTGATGGACACGAAGTCGCTGTACCTCGAGTGCTACCGCCGCGCGGTGGAGCCGCGACTGCGCCGCGCGCCGGACGACGAGGAGCTGCTCAGCCTGAAGCCGCGCAGCGAGCTGCGCTTCCTCGAGTCGCTGGTCGGACCCGACGCGATGGAGGCGTGCCTCGCCGATTTCTACGGCCACTACCACGCGCTGCACGCCGAACATTTCGGCGGCATCTACGACGGTGTGACCGACATGCTGCGCGACCTGCGCGCGGGCGGGCACCCGCTGGGGCTGGTGACCGGCAAGAGCCGGCGCTCGTGGGAGATCACGGCCGCGGTCGCGCCGCTGCCACCCTTCGACGTGATGGTGCTGGACGACGACGTGACGGAACCCAAGCCGCACCCGCAGGGCATCCGCGCCGCGCTGGACGCGCTCAGCGCCCGCGCCGAGCACGCCGTCTACATCGGCGACACCATGGGCGACGTGCTGGCCGCCGCGGCCGCGGGCGTGCAGCCGATCGCGGCGCTGTGGGGCCGCGGCGCGACGGCGTCGGCGTTCGCGGAACGCGCCAGCGCCGAGGGCGCGTGGCTCGCGGAGCGGCCGGCGGAGATCCGCGGCCTGGTCGCGCGCCGCGTCGACGCCTCCCCGGCAAGCTCGTCGACGACCTGAGGCGAGGTCACGGCAGCGGTCCACCGCGGCGGATCTACGGACCTCCGGGTCCGACGACTCGGCCCGCCGTTCCGCGCCCCGCACCAGCGCCTCACCCGCCACGGCGCCGCGCTTGCAGCCCGGCGGCGCGCGCGGAACCTTGCGGCTCGCACCGCAACCCACGGAGGCACCGATGAGGGACAGGATCTCGCGACGCGGCGCGGCGCTCGGCGCCGCCCTCGCCGTTTTCTCACTGACCGCCTGCGCCGGCACGGCCGAGCCGGCCCCGCGGGCGCCCGCACCGGCCGCCACGGCAAGCGCCGAAGGCGATCCCGTGCTGGCCAGCTGGCCGCCGCCGCGCCCGATCCCGGAGCGGCTGGTCTACCCGGCCGACTTCCAGCAGGCCATCCAGCGCGGCACGCGCACGGCCGACGGCCGGCCGGGCCCGAACTACTGGCAGCAGTGGTCGGAGTACGACATGGACGCGCGCGTCGACCCGGCCGCCAAGCGCGTGGAGGGCACGATGCGCATCACCTACCACAACCGCGCGCCGCAGGCGCTACCGGTGGTCTTCCTGGAGCTGACGCAGAACTACCACGCCGAGGGCGCCATGCGCCTGGAACAGGCGGAGGTGACCGGCGGCACCGAGCTGACGCGCGTGGTCGCCGGCGGCCAGACGCTCTCCGAGTCCGACAACCTGCAGCAGCCCGCGTACGCGATCGACGGCACGCGCATGGCCATCCGGCTGCCGCAGCCGATCCCGACGGGCGGCAGCGGCGAGATCGAGATCGACTTCGGCTACGACATCCCGCAGGCGGGCGCGAGCGGGCGCATGGGCCACCAGGGCGAGAACCTGGTGTTCCTGGCCTACTGGCACCCGCGCATGGCCGTGCTGGACGACGTGGTCGGCTGGCAGATCGACCCGTTCCTGGGCGCCGAGTTCTACCACGGCTTCGGCGACTACGAGTACTCGATCGAGGCGCCCGCCGGCTGGCTGGTGCTGGGCACGGGCGCGCTGACCAACCGCGACGAGGTGCTCGCGCCGGCCGTACTCGAGCGGCTGAACCGCGCCGAGCGCAGCGACGAGGTCGTGCAGATCCTGGCCGCCGGCCAGGAGCACATGGTCACGCGCGCGCGCAGCGGCAACGTGGTCTGGCGCTTCGACGCGGACAGCGTGCGCGACATCGCCGTCTCGATCACGCGCGAGTCGCGCTGGGACGCCGCGCGCACGCCGGTCGGCGATCTGGACGGCGACGGCGACGCCGACTACGCGCGCGTCGACGCGATCTGGCGCGGCACCGCGCCGCGCTGGCAGCACGCCGCGCGCTACGCGCAGCACAGCATCGACTTCCTGTCCCGCTACACCGCCACGCCCTACCCCTGGCCGCACATGACTGTGGTCGAGGGCGGCGGCATCATCGGCGGCGGCATGGAGTACCCGATGATGACGCTGATCGGGGATTACAACCAGGCGGGCGACAGCGCGCTGTACAACGTGGTCGCGCACGAGCTGGCGCACATGTGGGTGCCGATGATCGCGTCGATCGACGAGCGCCGCTACTCGTGGCTGGACGAGGGCACCACGTCCTTCAACGAGAACATGGCGCGCAAGGAGTTCTTCCCGGGCGCGCCGTCGTGGGAGGGCGACCAGCGGCAGTACCTGCAGATCGCGGGCACGCCGATGGAGGGCGAGATCATGCGCCGCTCCGACTACCACTACCCTGGGCCGGCGTTCGGCATCGCGTCGTATCCCAAGCCGGCGTCGCTGCTGGTCGCGCTGCGCGGGCTGCTGGGGGAGGAGACGTTCGACCGCGCCTACCACGCGTTCTTCGACCGCTGGGCGTGGCTGCACCCCTACCCGTACGACTTCTGGAACACCTTCGAGGACGTCAGCGGGCGGGACCTGGACTGGTTCTGGACGTCCTGGTACTACACCACCTGGACGATGGACCAGGCCGTCGCGTCGGTCGAGCCGACCGCGGGCGGCGGCGCGCGCATCGTGGTGGAGGACCTGGGCAACGCGCCCATGCCCGCGCGGATGCGCATCACGCGCGCCGACGGCAGCACGCTGGAGCGCGAGGTGCCGGTCGAGACGTGGCTGCGCGGCGCGACCCGCGCGACCGTGACCGTGCCGGCCGGCCCGGCCGTGACGCGCGTGCAGCTCGATCCCGAGGGCGTCTTCCCGGACGCCGACCGCGAGAACGACGTCTGGGTCAGCGGTACCAGCTGAGGCAGGTGCGGCGCGCGGCCCCGGTCCCGTCGATGGGGCCGGGGCCCGTGCCGCATCAGCGGCGGATGTCGACCACCAGCCGCGGCGGGCCGGACAGCTCGAGCGTGCGGAAGCGGTTGGGCGCGTCCACGCCCAGGATCCAGTCGACGTGCCCCTCGAAGTCGCAGATCAGGCGGAGCTCGCGCAGGTTCTCGGCGGGCGGGTCGAAGCGGCGGTTGTCGACCGTGGCGCGCCCCTGGTCGTCGTGGGCCTGCGCGGAGGTGAAGGCGATCTCCAGCCAGGCGTCGCCCGGCAGGCGGATCTCGTTCCCGGAGCCGCACTGGTGCTGCGGCGAGTCCACGTACTCGACCGAGTAGGGCGGCAGCGCACCGTCGAACTCGAAGACGATGCGGTCGTAGCCCTCGTCCCGGTGCGCGGCCGTGCGCACGGCCACCAGGGTGCCGTGGCCACCTTCGGCGCGCTCGGCGCGACCGGCCGTCCATTCGCCCGCCGGCGCAGGCGTCGAGGCGTCCGGCTGCTCGTCGGGGCGGCCTTCCGCGCCGCCCGGGCTCGCGCCGTGCCCCGGAGCCGGCGCTCCATCGCCATCGCCCGGAATGGTGGCGCTGTCGCCGACCGGGCGTTCCTGCATCCACGGCTCGGTGTCGGACGGCGCCGCGGCAAGGGTATCGTAGCCCGCCCGGCCCGAGGGCCCGCCTTCCGCGCCGCCGCCCCCGCACCCCGCGAAAAGGCCCGCCGCTACTGCGATTCCGGCGATCAGCGCATTTCGGCACGCATGCTGCAATAGAGGGCGGCGAGCGCCGGAACAGCGCCCGCTCCCCGAGCGGCCTGACGACGGCGCGATGGCAGTCGAAAACGAATCGAGCGAGGGCTCGAACATGGTCTCCAATGGGAGGACAACGATGAAGATGCGCAAGTTCCTGGGCCTGATGATCGTGCCGGCCTTCGCGCTGGGCGTCGCCGCCTGCGACGTGGACCAGACGGAGGAGGGCGCCATGCCTGACGTCGAGGTCGAAGAGGGCCAGATGCCCGAGTACGACGTGCAGCCGGCTGACGTCGAGGTGACGCAGGATACGTCCGTCATCACGACGCCCGACATCAACGTCGAGAACCCGGACGAGGCGGCCGCCGAGTAAGTTCGGCACCGCAAGGGCAACCGAAGGGCGGCGGGGAGCGATCCCCGCCGCCCTTCGTCGTTTCAGGCGGGGTGTACGCTGGCGAGGGGCAAGAGCGACGCCGCATCGGCCTCGTCGAGAATGGCGGACCCCGTCGACAGGAGCACGGCACTGCCCGCCGCCACGGCGCGGCCGAGCGCCTGCGCGGTCGGCAGCCCCGCGTCGAGTCCGAGCAGCAGCCCCGCCAGGAACGCGTCGCCCGCGCCCACCGCGCTGCCGGCACCCTCCACGCGCGGCGCGCGAGCGACCAGCCGTTCCTCGCCGTGCACCAGCACCGCGCCCTCCGCGCCCAGCGTGACCGCCACGATCGGCACCTCGAAGCGGGCGCCGAGGGCCGCGGCCGCGCGCAACGCCGCATCGAGGGAATCGATCTCGCCGGCGCACATGCCGAGCAGGCGCTCGGCCTCGTGCCGGTTCGGCACCAGCAGGTCCGCTCCCGCCGCCGCCAGCCGCAGCGCCTCGCCGTCGCAATCCACGACGAAGCGGGCGCCGGCCGCCGCGGCAACCTCCTTCAGCCGGGCGTACGTCGCCGGTGGCGCACCCGGCGGCAGGCTGCCGCAGCACACCAGCCAGCGCGCCGCGTCCACACGCTTTCTCACGACCTCCTGCAGCGCCGCGACCTCGGCGTCCGCTACCTGCGGCCCCCGCGGGTTCAGCAGCAGGTTGCGGCCGGCCGTTTCCGCCACACCGACGAACAGCCGCGTCTCGCCCGCGATCGCGACCGGATGCACGGGCGTCCCTTCGGATTCCAGCAGCATCTGCAGCCGGGACCCCGTCTCGCCGCCCAGCAGCGCGATCGCCTCCGCCGCACCGCCCAGCACCCGCGCCGCCCGCACCAGGTTGATGCCCTGTCCGCCTGCACGGCGACGCGGCGCGTCCACCCGGTTGGCATCGTCCCAGAGCAGGCGGTCGGCCCGGAACAGCAGGTCCAGCGACGGATTCGGCGTGACGGTCAGGATCATTCGGGAAAGTGCGGCAACGACGGCAACGGCGGCAACGGCGGCAACGACGGCAACGACGGCAACGACGGCAACGGCGGCAACGCGGCAGAGGCTTTCCGTCCGTCGCCTCCGGTTTGCCCGGGGGGCGCGGGCTGCCACAGATTCCGGACGGAGCGCAGGCGCCCTGCGACAGAGCAACCGCGGTCACGGCCCCCACGGCCGTGACGGCAGTGACGTCAGTGACGGCATCATGGACATCCGCGAGATCCAGGTAGAGAAGCGACCCACCCGCCTCCGCTTCGACGGGCGCGTGCTCTTCCTCGTCGACGATGCCGAAATGATCCGCCGCCAGCTGGATGGCGAGGACCTGGAGCTGACGGACGAGCTGCGCGCGAAGCTGCGCGACCAGATCTCGACCGACGAGATCACGCCGGCCTACATCTGCTACTACTTCGACGAGACGCTCGGCCAGTTCCCCTACCTGGGCCTGCGCGCGGGCGGCGAGGCGCCGATCGAGCGGGGCAGCGTGAAGCGGGGCGGCTTCGTCTGCTCGGTCGCCGGCAAGCGGCGCGGCAAGGGCAGCTCGCGCGAGCAGTCGCCCTACGCCGAGCTGATGGCCGGCATCCGCGTGGTCATCGCCGAGAACATCGAGCGCATCTACAACGAGAACTGCCAGAACCTGGGCATCCTGACCTCGACCGACTTCTCGCTGATCGAGCGCATCCGCGCGGGTGAGGAGATCGACCTCTCCGAGTTCACCGAGGGCGTGGACGACATCACGCGCCAGATCATCGAGTACGGCGGGCTGTTCGAGTTCAACGTCGCACGCATGCAGGGGAAGGCGGTGGTGCCGCCGGTCGAGTCGCTACGCGACCCGGGCGTGGGGCGTGGGGCGTCGGGCTTGGGGGACGGACGTCCGGTCGATGAGGAGGACAATCGCAAGCGGCGCGGCGCGGGCGATGGTCTGGACGACCCGCACCCCGACCACTGGGAGCCCGAGGACGGCATGGCCCAGGCGGCGGTCACGTCGCAGCCGACCACGGGCGGCGCGCGTACGGGTGACGAGGTGGCGGAGACGCGACCGCGGCGCGGCACGAAGGCGATGACCATCGCCGAGAAGGTCTTCGCTGCGCGCTGGGTCGTGGACGCGGCGGAGGAGCGCTTCGGCGTGCCGTGGGTGCAGCCGGGCGACAGCGGCTTCGTGCGCACCGACTACCGCTTCTCGCACGAGTACGTCTCGCCCATGGCGGCCATCTTCTTCGAGGAGAAGCTGGGCCCGGACGCCAGGGTCAACGATCCGTCCACCATCCTGATGTTCCGCGACCACCTGACCTACCTGCACGAGGTCATGCCGCAGGAGCGCGTGCAGCTGGGGCTGCTGGACGTGGCGCGCCAGCTCAAGGACAAGCAGGAGGCGTTCGCGAAGAAGCAGGGCGTGATCTACTACGGCGAGAAGATGGGGTACCGCATCGGCTCCGAGGCGATCTGCCACTCCAAGATGCTCGAGGAGTACGCCGAGCCGGGCATGGTCATCGTCGGCACCGACTCGCACACGCCGCACTCGGGCGCCATCGGCTGCATCGCGTTCGGCGTCGGCACCACGGCCATCTTCAACTCGTGGATCACCAGGGACGTGCGCGTCAGCGTGCCGCCGTCGTTCAAGGTGATCGTCAAGGGTAGCAAGCCGGCCCACGTCACGGCCAAGGACATCATGCTCGAGATCCTGCGCCACCCGTACGTCAGGGACGGGCACGCCATCGGCCAGATCATCGAGTACGCGGGGCCGGTCGTGGAGGCGCTCTCCATCGACGAACGCGCGACCATGACCAACATGGCCGCCGAGGTCGGCGCGTTCACCGGCATCGTCGCGCCGGACGCAAAGGCCGTGGAGTACCTGGTCGAGGAGCGCGGCGTGGATCGCGAGCGCGCCGAGTCGCTGATCCAGGGGCTGCAGTCGGACGACGACGCGCACTACGTCAAGGTCATCGAGATCGACGCATCGCAGCTGCGGCCGATGGTCGCGCTGCCCGGCGACCCCGGCAACGGCCGCTACGTCGACGAGCTGGACGAGCCCGTCAGGATCGACGTCGCCTACGCGGGCTCCTGCACCGCCGGCAAGAAGGAGGACATGGACATGTACGCGTCCGTGCTCGCCGAGGCCGACCGCCAGGGGCTGCGCGTGCACGAGGACGTGAAGCTGTTCATCCAGTGCGGCAGCCAGGAAGTGAAGGAGTACTGCCGCGCCAGGGGCTATCTGGACCTGTTCGAGCGCATCGGCGCCGAGTTCATCGAGCCCGGCTGCGGCGCCTGCATCGCGGCGGGGCCCGGCACCAGCCAGAAGCCCGACGAGGTCACGGTCAGCTCGCAGAACCGCAACTTCCCGGGGCGGAGCGGCCCGGGCCGGCTGTACCTGGTCTCGCCATACGTGGTCGCCGCGTCCGCGATCGCGGGACGCATCATCGCGTGGGAGCCGGGCAGGCCGTTCGAGGCGCCGGAGCCGGCCGGCGTTTGAGGCGACCGCGAGGCGGTCGCCAGGCGGAGGCGGAGGCGCAGGCGAAGGCGAAGGCGGAGGCGCAGGCGGAGGCAGAGGCGCAGGCAGCGCCGCGAGGGCGATGATGAGCGAGGCCTCCGATTGGGACCGTTGGCACCGCATCTGGTACGACGCGGAGGGCGGGCAGTGGTCCGCGCGCGTCGACCGCTTCGCCATGCGCTGCGGCGCATGCGACCTGACCCGCTACCTGCACGTCGAGACGCCCGCCGGCCGCCGCTACACCTTCACGCTCGCGCCCGACGCAGACCTGGGTGGCGTGACGGACGAGTCGCTGATGGGGCTGGTGGAGGAGGCGTAGTCGCCAGGCGGCAGTCGCCCCGGTTTCACTGGTCGCTCCCCTCCCGCTCCATCCTCATCTCGAAGAACTGACGCCAGCCGGTGCCGGTGTCGAACTCGCCGATCTCCAGCCATACGCCGTCCTGGTAGGTCGCGGTGAAGCGGACGCGGTCGCCGGCGCCCGCCGGCCACCAGCGAAAGCCGTTCTCCGTCACCTCGAACCGGTTGGCCGCGCCCGTGCCAGGACCGTCGTGGAGCCAGGTCTGGAACAGGTGGCCGCCGGCGCTGTCGGCGGACACGACGCCGAGCGCGTGATGCACAAGCGCGCCGCGTGTGCCGTCGGCCTGCAACGCGTGGTGCTCGCCCTCGACCACGATCAGCCGGCCGAGTCGCGCCTCGACCTTCTCCGTGCCGACGAACTCGCTGCGCTGCGGTCCGCGCTGCATCCAGCCGCCGCCCGACCAGTCGCCGACCATCCACGCCAGCGGCTGCATCGCCGGATCCGCAACGGGCGAGTCCTGCGCGGCCAGCGGCGCGGCGGCGATGATCATGGCGATGACTGCGGCGGCTCCCCCGACGGTCCGGCTCATCGGTCTCCTCCTCGAAGGTGTACGGCTCGTTCGACCCGGCCCTCTACGCGCGCCGGGGCGGCACCCTTTCGAGCGCCGCCCCGGCTTCCGAGTCGCTGGAGACTGGCGACTTGAGACTGGAGACTCAGAATTCGTACATCAGCCGCAGCAGCGTATACCGTCCCATGAACGGCGTGCCGACGAACGACTGGTACTCCTCGCCCAGCACGTTCTGCACGTCCAGGGTCAGCATCACGTCGCGCCAGCCGGGGATGCGGTAGCCGAGCGTCAGGTCGAAGGTCGTGAACGCGTCCACCTCGCCCACGTACACGCCCGAGTTGGCCGGGAAGCCGTTGGTGTAGCGGCCGCGCACCATGCCGTTGAAGCCCAGGTCGTCGTTGCGGTAGCGCACCGAGCCCGTGGTCTTGAACGTGGCCGCGTTGAGCGGGATGATCTCCTCCTGCGGCGTGCCCTCGTTGGCCGTGAACTCGTCGTCGCTGACCCAGGCCACGCCCGCGCCGATCTCCCACTGGTTGTTCAGGATGACCGTGGCCTCCATGTCCGCGCCGAACAGCTCGACGCGGCCGAGGTTCTGATAGGTCAGGATCAGCGCTGGGTCCGTGCCGCCCGCCTCGACCGCCGTCAGCACGCCGATCGGGATGCCGTTGTTGGCCGTGCCCGCCTCCCCGGCCAGCGAGAGGGCGACGGCCTGCGCCTGCGCCGCGGGCATGCCGTTGGCGATCAGGTAGGCCTCGGTGTCGGCGCGGTTCAGGAACACGTTCGGCGTGACGATGCGCAGCGCTGACGTGAAGTCGTCGATCAGGCTGTAGTAGCCGTTGACGCCGACCAGCAGCCGCTCGCCGACCAGCCCCTTGTAGCCCAGCTCGAAGGTGTTGGTGATGGTCGGCAGCACCGCCGGCACGCCGCTCCCGAGATTCTGGATCCCACCCGGCGTCGCGTAGAAGCGACCCTCGGCGATGCTGAGCGTGCGTGCGTCCAGAGCGATGTCGGCGTCGCTCGGGTTCAGCGATCCGAGGAACGCCGCCAGCGTCGGATCCTGCAGGTTCACGACCGCGACGATCTCGTCCCATACGTGCGGCGTGGTGGTCGGCTGGAAGGCGTTGGGGTCGTAGCCGGTGACCGGACCGAATGCGTTGCGGTGCATGGGCAGGCCATTGGGACCCAGCTGATAGCTGAGGCCGTTCTCGGTCGTGCCCTGCGCACGCACGTCGTAGCGCAGTCCGGCGGGCAGCGGGATCGAGCCGCCCGAGATGTCCAGGAACAGGTTCAGCGTGGTCGGCGTCGAGAACGCGCGGTTGTACGTGGCGCGGAAGCTCTGACCCTGCGTGGGCGAGAAGACCAGGCCCGCCCGCGGCGAGAAGACCGGGTCCTCCAGGCGCGAATGCCAGTCGCCGCGGGCGGCCAGCATCAGGTCCAGCTTCGGCGTCAGCGCCGTCTGCGCCTGCACGTAGCCGCCGAACTCCGTGATGTCGTCGTCGTCCTCGTTGCGGCCGTTGATGGTGCCGTCCGTCTGCGGCTGCGTGAGCAGGAAGTCCACGCCGTACGTGAAGTTGGTGCTGACCGCTTCCCACGGCGTCTGGTTCTGCACCTGCGACACCAGCACGTACGACCGATCGACCAGCGGGCGACCCGACCGCAGCAGGTAGGTGTCCGTGTTGTCCGACTGGTTGAAGAACACCTGCGCGAACGCCGATTTGTAGAGCGCGCGTACCTGCCCGTAGTTGTACGCCCAGTCCACGACCTGCGCCGCACCGAGTCCTGTCAGGTCGACGCTCGACCCCGCGTGCGTGCGGCCGCCCGAGGCGATGAGCGACAGGTCCTCCGACGGCCGCCAGTCGGCGCGCAGATCGAAAGCGTAGCGGTCCAGCGAGTTGTCGCGGCCGCGTGCGACGTTGCGCACGCTCTCGCGGAAGATGCCGATGTCCTCGGGTGAGGTGCCGAGTCCGGCCGTGAACGACGCGCACTCGGGTGCCGAGCGGGAAAGGCCAGCATCGATGCACGCGTTGGCCAGGGTACGGCTCTCGAGTTCTTCCGTATCCACGAACCCGTACTCCTCGCCCTGGAAGTACTGGCCCGAGAGCTTGATGCCGAACGCATCGCCAAACCGATGCGCGTACCGTCCCTCGAAGTGGTAGACCGGCTCGGTGCTGGAATCGAACTGTCCGCGCACCAGGCTCGTGTCGCCCGGCAGGATCACGGTCACCTCGTCGAAGCCCTCGTCCTGCTGGCGCAGCCCGGTCGCGAACGAGAGCTGCCCGCCGGGATAGTCGATGGGCGACTTGGTGATCGAGTGGATCACGCCGTTGGCGGCGTTGGGGCCGTACAGCGCCGAGCCTGGCCCGAGCACCACCTCGATTCGCTCGAGGTCCAGGTTCGAGGTCGGGTTCAGGTGCAGCACGTTGGCCCGCAGCGACGGCACGCCCGCGATACGGTTGTCCGTCAGCGTCAGCGTGGCGCCCGAGAAGATGTTGTTGAAGCCGCGGACCACCACGTAGTTGCCCTGGATGCCGCTCTTGATGATGTCGACCGCGGCGATGTCCTTGACGTGCTCCGCGATGGTGGAGGCCGGCTGCTCGACGATGTCGCGCGTCGCCTTGACCTCGACCGCGGCGGGCGCTTCCAGCGCCTTCTCCTCCGTCTTGGACGCGGTGACCGTGATCGGGTTCAGGTCGAACGCGCGCTCGGTCATGCCCACGTCCAGCGTGACCGTCTGGCCCGCGGCGACGACCACGTCCGGGCGGCGCAGTGTTTCCCAGCCGGGCACGCTGAACACCACCGTGTAGGTGCCGGGTGCGACGAACAGCCGGAAGCCGCCCTGCCCGTCCGTCAGCGTGGTGGCGGCCACGCCGCCGTCGGCGCGCAGCGCGTCCACCTGCACGGCGCTCAGCCCGGCCGCGCCGGCCTGATAGCCGACCTCACCCTGCGCCGGCCGTACCACGCCGGCGATGGAGCCCGTCTGCTGGGCCGCGGCCGGAAAGGTGGCCGCGAGCAGCAGCGCGAGCGTGAAAAGGGACCGACGCACTGCGGCGGTGCATTGCATGGGGATTCGGCCTCGGAACCGATGGGGTCGACGTAGTGTGGAAACGAAGGAAGGGGGCGGCGCCGGGCGGCGCCGCCCCGTGCAACTGCTACATGCGGGTGACGGTCATCGTCAGATTCGAGTCCTCACCGGCAAAGCCCGGGGTCCCGGCCGGTGCCGTCACCTCGGTCAGCGTCAGGACCAGAACCTCGAGGTTCTCGTTCCAGGTGAACGTGCCGGTCTCGGACGCGTCCAGGATGCCGAGCGCCTGCGTCGCCTGATCGAAGTTGATGGTCAGGCCGTTCGAGCCGCTCAGGACGATGGTGCCACCGATGTTGAACGGCGTGGGGTTGCCCGTCTGCGGGTCGGGGAAAACGAGCACGCCGCTGAAGTTGCCGTTGGTCTGCACGGTGATGCTCTGCAGACCCAGGCCGACCGGCGTCAGGTTGAACGAGCCGGAGCCGTCGTCGGCCGTGTAGATGAACGAATCGATGTCGTAGGAGCCGGCCAGTTCGGCGACCGTGACATTGTTGTTGCCCGTCGGATCGTCGTCATCGTCACAGGCCCCGACGGCCGTGGCGAGGGCGAGCATGAGAACCGCGCTGCGAGCGAGCTTCATGTACTGCCTCCCGGGTGATGCAAAGTGATGGAAAGTCGTGGAGTTGTGCAGGGACCAAAGATTCCGCGCGCTGCTTGTGGCGTCAAGAATCGTGACGTAGGCTATTTTCCCGGTCCGCGCCGCGGGCCCTCTGGATGCATCTCCGAACCGAAGCCAACATGAAGCAAACCTTCTGCCGCGCCGCCGCGCCGGCCGGCCGCGCGCGGGTCGCGGCCCGGCTGCTCGGCCTGCTCGGCCTGCTCGGCCTGGCGCCCGTCGCGCTGTCGGCGCAGGGCTCCGCGGTCTACACGCAGAGCTCGTGCATGAACGGGCGCAACGGCGCGGGCATCGCGGCGCCGTGCGAGGACGGCTCGGCCGTCTACTACAACCCGGGCGCGCTGGCGCAGCAGAACGGCGCCGTCTCGCTGGGTGTGAGCATCGTGGAGAACGGCGGCACGTTCACGTACGACCGGACGGGGCAACAGGTCGAGCGGCCGACCACCAGCGTCAGCGTACCGCACGCGTGGGCGAGCTATCGTCTGAGCCCGCGCCTGGCCGTGGGCCTGGGCCTGTGGGCGCCCTACGGCCTCTCGCTGGAGTGGCCGGTCTGCCCGACCGCGGCGCCCGAGTGCGGCGACGGCTTCGAGGGCCGCTTCGTCGGCTACGACCAGTCGCTGCGCGCGCTGTACCTGCAGCCGACCGTCGCGTATCAGCTGCTGCCGGGGCGCCTCTCGATCGGTGGCGGCGTGGACATCGTGCGGGGCGAGGTCGAGATCAACCGGCGGCTGGACCTGTCGGAGCAGCTGTACACGGCGGGCCCGCTGACGCTGCCGCTGTCGCAGATCGGCATCCCCAACGACACGGACTTCGCGGACGTGCGGCTGGAGGGTGACGGCTACGGCGTGACCGGCCACATCGGCGCGCTGTTCCGCGTGACGCGCGCCATCTCGATCGGCGCCCGCTACATGCACGGCCTCGACCTGGGCATGGATGGCACGGCCGATTTCCGGCAGATCGACACCAACCGCACGATCGGCCCGCTGCCGCCGTTCCTGCCGGTGGTGGACCTGGACAGTCTGCTGGCCGAGTCGGTCTTCGCCGATGGCGGCGCCGCGGCGGACCAGGACGTCTCGACCTCGATACCCTTCCCGGCGCAGGCCGTGGTCGGCATCGCCGTGCAGCTCGACGCGGACCTGCGCGTGATGTTCGACTACCAGTGGACAAAGTGGTCGGTGTGGGACTCGGTGGTGATCGACTTCGCGAGCGCGGACGACCAGACGCTGATCCTGGACTACCAGGACGCGAACACCTACCGCCTGGGCGCCGACTACCGCCTGGGTGACAAGGCCGTGCTGCACGGCGGCTTCTCGTACAACACGCCCGCGGCCAAGCCGGCGTCGGTCTCGCCGTTCCTGCCGGACGCGGAGCGCACGTTCCTGAGTGGCGGCGTGACCTACCGCGCCACGGAGCGCATCGGTCTGGACGTGTTCTTCATGAACGGCAACGTGGCGGACCGACGCGGCCGTGTGCTGGACCGCGACAGCTTCGACCAGACCGCGGAAGAGTTGAACGAGGGCATCTACACTTCGGAGGGCACGCTCTTCGGGGCGACCCTGACCTATCACTTCGGCGGAGCCCGCTGACGATGAATGGAAGGATGAAGCGCCGGCTCCCGCTGCTGGCCCTGCTGATGGCGCTGCCGCTGGGCGCCTGCATCGACGACGAACGCCCGCTCGCGCCGGGCGGGCGCACCGAGGACGCGCTGTTCCGTCGCTACGTGGCGATGGGCAATTCGATCACGGCCGGCTACATGTCGGGCGGCATCAACGACAGCACCCAGGAGCTGGCGTACCCGGTGCTGCTCGCGGAAATGGCGAACGCCGATTTCGGCATCCCCGAGCTGGCGCGCCCCGGCTGTCCGCCGCCGCTGACCGCGGTGCTGGACACGCTGCCGGGCGGCGGCTTCGGCCTGAACACGGACCGGGTGGGCGGCGCGGCCAGCGACTTCTGCGCGCTGCGGGAGTTCCCCTCCCCCGACCTGCTGCAGAACCTGGCCGTGCCCGGTGCCAAGATCGCCGATGCCGTGCTGCCGCCCAGCCGCGCGCCGAGCCCCAATACGCTGACCACGCTGATCCTGGGCGGCGAGTCGCAGATCCGTGCCATGCAGCGCGCGCAGCCGACCATGGTCACGGCCTGGCTCGGCAACAACGACGCGCTGCAGGGTGGGCTGACCGGCGATCTCTCGCTGATGACGCCGGTGGACACGTTCGCGTTCTACGCGGACGAGCTGGGCAGCGGCATCTCGTTCGCCGCGCCGCGGCTGGCGATCCTGATCGGCGTGACGCGGCCGACCCAGGCGCCGGTGCTGCAGCCCGGGCTGTACTACTGGGTGCTGGACTCGCTGGGCATCTCGCCCAAGCCGGTGGCGGCGGACTGCGCGCCCACGACGGGCGGCGTCGAGAACGATCTGGCCAGCAACCTGGTCTCGTTCCTGGCCTACCAGAACCCGGCGATCACGACCATCTCGTGCGCGGACGACGCTCCCTTCGTGATCAACGTGCCGTTCGAGCTGGACACGCTCAACACGCGCGTGACCGCGTACAACAACGCGCTGCGCGGCGAGGCGCAGTCGCGGGGCTTCCTGTTCCTCGACCCGAACGTGATCGTCGGCGCGGCGCTGGGCGGCGCGCAGGGGCCGAACCGGATCCGGCAGTGCACGGCGCTGGACGCGGGGGACCCGCTGCCGACCATCGTGCAGGCGGTGATCAACACCTGCCCCTGGCCGAGCGCACCGAACTTCTGGGGCTCGTTCATCAGCTACGACGGCGTGCACCCATCGGCCGCTGCGCACCAGGTCATTGCGGACGCGATCGCCGCGGCGATCAACTCCGACCAGGGTACATCGCTGTGACGCGCGGCTAGCGCCACATCCCTGTGACGCGCGGCTAGCGGCGGCCGCGACCGCCCCAGCCGATCAGCACGCGCAGCCGTGGACCGCTCAGGTCCACGTCCGGACCGCCGAGGACGTCGTCGCCCTCGGCGGTCCAGTCGTCGGTGGACGGGGAGACGCCCCACGTGCCGCGCAGCCCGAGCAGAAAGCCGCGCGCGAACGCGTAGTCGACTCCGAGACCGGCGGCGCCGTAGAACGTGCCGGCGGACATGACGGCGCTGCGTCCCGGGTCGTTCAGCACGTCGTCGAACGGGTGCGAGGCCCGCTCCTCCACGTCCAGCGACCAGCCGCCGCCGCCCAGCTGGATCAGCGGGTAGACGTCCAGCGCCGGCGTGGCGACCACCGCCCAGCCGGTGGTGAGCGCCATCGTGAAGCCGCTCAGCGTGGCGCGCCGGACGTCGCCCGCCTCGACCCGGTCCAGCGGTGCCAGGAACTGCACCTCGCCGCCGACCAGGAAGCGGCCCAGGCGGACGTGCGCGCCGCCGCCGATGGTCAGCACGTCCTCGGGGAACTGGCCGTAGGGCACGGGCTGCGCGGCCAGGCGCGCGTTCAGTTCGTCCAGGTCCACCTGCGCCCAGCCGATGCCGGCGTAGCCGCGCACGGCCGACGGCCGGTCGCCCTCCGCCGCCTCCGCCCGCTGCGCGAGCGCGCCCGCGGGTGTGACCGCCAGCAGGGTCATCGCCAGCGCGGTCATCGTCAGCAGGGTCATCGCCAATACGGTCATCGCTGCGAGGCGCGCCGGCCGCCGCACGTGTCCGCTCGAACTGACTCCGGTTCCGCTCATGATCCCTCCGCTTGACTCACCGCGTCCGCGATGACGCTGCCCAGCCGCACCTCCTCTCCGGCCTGGAGGCCGACCGGCCGGACCCGCCCGGGCTCGACCAGCAGCACCACGGTGGAGCCCAGGTGGAACGCCATGATCTCGTCGCCTTCACCTACCGGCACCGCCGGCTCGTAGGTCCGCGTCTCCGCGCTGGCGCCCCGGCGGTTGGTGGTCCAGGGCGGGCGCGCGTCGTCGAACGCGGCCGAGATGCGGCCGACGTTGTAGGCCCCGACCGCGACGACGGCCACGCGACCCGGCCGCCCGTCCACGTAGCAGATCATCCGCTCGTTGCGCGCGAACAGGTCGCCGACGCTGGCCACGGCCGCGGGGTTCACCGGCATCAGCGCGCCCGGCACGTGGCGCGCCCGCTCGATCCGGCCGGGGCACGGCGAGTGGATGCGATGGTAGTGGCGCGGCGAGAGGTAGATGGTGCAGAACCAGCCGCCCTCGTAGCGCCCCGCCTGGTCGGGTTCGTCCAGCAGTTCGGCCACCGAGTAGTCGCGACCCTTGGCCTGCAGCGCGCGCCCCCGTTCGATGCGGCCGCTGGTGCCTACGATGCCGTCGACGGGGCTGGCCAGCGCCGCCGGGTCGCCGGGGAACGCCCGCGCGCCCGGGCGCAGCCGGCGCACGAACAGTTCGCCGAGCGACGCGTATTCCTCGACCGGCCGCTCGGCTTCCGACAGGTCCATGCCCAGCGCGCGGGCGGCGCCGCCCAGCACGGCGGCGCGCAGGGGTCGGGGCACCGGCACGTCCACGATGCGGCCGAGTGCGCGGCTCAGCGCGCCCTGCGGCAGCCGCTCCAGCGCGGCGAGGGTGGCGCGCCAGCCGGGGCCGACGTGGCGCTGTTCGGGTCGGACGGGCGGTTCGGGGCTCATGACGGCGAAGCTACCGGCGCCCCGACGCCGCGCCAAGCCGACTTGCGCCGGTCGGGTGGCGATCTAGCTTCGGACCGATGAACCGCAGAGCCAGCCACCGTCTCGTCGTAGCGCCGCTCCTGCTCGCCGCCGCCTGCGCGCCGGCGGCCGCCGGGCAGTCGGCGGTAGCATCGCACCCGGCGCCGCCATCCTCCTACGCATCGCTCGCGACCGCGCTGCCTCGCCCCGCGCTGGAACACGAGGGCGCGGCGGCCGAGGGGCTGGCGCTGCGCCGGCTCGGCCGCACGCAGCGCATCCTCATGATCGGCGCGCATCCCGACGACGAGAACACCGCGCTGCTCGCGGAGCTGGCGCTGGGGCACGGCGCGGACGTGGCCTACCTGTCGCTCACCCGCGGGGAGGGCGGGCAGAACCTGATCGGCGGCGAGCTGGGTGAGGCGCTGGGGCTGGTGCGCTCGGGCGAACTGCTCGCGGCGCGGCGGCTGGACGGCGCGGTGCAGTTCTTCACGCGCGCGTACGATTTCGGCTTCTCCAAGTCGGCCGAGGAGGCGTTCGCGCACTGGCCGCGCGACAGCGTGCTGGCCGACGTGGTCGAGGTGGTGCGGCTGTGGAAGCCCGACGCGATCCTGTCGATCTTCTCGGGCACCCCGCGCGACGGCCACGGCCACCACCAGGCCGCGGGCATCCTGGCCCGCGAGGCGTTCGACGCCGCGGCCGACCCGTCCCGCTTTCCGCAGCAGGTCGCGCGCGGCCTGCCGGCGCACCGCGCGGACCGGCTCTACCAGGCGCTGTGGCGGCCGCAGCCGGGGGAGGCCACGCTGACGCTGGAGACGGGCGCGCTGGACCCGCTGCTCGGCCGCTCCCGCTACCAGGTCGCGATGGCCAGCCGCAGCCGCCACCGTTCGCAGGACATGGGTCGCGCCCAGCCCGCGGGACCGCAGGCGTCCGCGCTGCTGCTGCTCGAGAGCCGCGGCGCCGGCGAGTGGGACGCACTGTCCGCGACGGGCGTCGACCTGGTGGCCCGGGCGATCGACGCGGGCGCGCCCGAACCGCTGGTCGAGCTGCTGCGCCGGTACCACGGCGACGCGCTTCAGGCGCGCGAGGGCTGGTCGCCGCTGGCGGAGCGCACGTCACGCGTCGCTCTGCTGCGCCGCGCCCTGGCGCGGCTGGACAGCGCGCTCGTCGTGGTGACGCCAAACAGCCGGCTGGCCTACCACGTCGTGGCCGAGCGCGCCGACGCGGCCGACGCGGTGCGGCTGGCCGCGGGCGTAGTGCTGGACGTGGTGGCTGACAGGCCTGTCGTTTCACCGGGCGATACGATCGCGCTCGAACTGGCGCTCTGGAACGGCGGCGAGTCGCCGCTGTCGGTGCGGTCACTGGAGCCGGTGCTGCCGCAGGGCTGGTGGGCGGTCACGAGCGACGCACGCGTGGAGAGCGTCGCGCCGGGTGAGGTGGCCATGCGCCGGTTCACCGTTCACGTGCCGGCCGACGCGGCGGCCGAGGCCGCCTACTTCCTGGAGCGGCCGCGCGACGGCGACCTGTACCGCTGGCCAGGCGGCGCGAACGCCGCGCTGCGTGCCCGGCCGTTTGCGCCGCCGGCGCTGCTGGGGCGCGCGGTGGTCATGGAGGACGTGCCGGTGACGCAGCGCGCGCAGCACCTCACCGTCGATCCCGCCTACGGCGAGCGGCGCGCCGCCGCGCTGGTGCTGCCGCGGCTGTCCGTCTCGCTCTCGCCGGAGGTCGCGGTGCTGCCGCTCGGCCGTGACGACGCGCGCGTGCGGATCCAGGTGCGCATCGAATCGCGCGCCGCGTCGCGCCTGCCCGGTGAGCTGCGGCTCACGCTGCCGGACGGCTGGACGCTCCTGGACCACGACGACGGCGTGGAGCGGCCGGTCGCGGGCGCGACCCTCCGCATCGATCCGTCGCCGGGAGTGAGCATCATCCCGCTCTCGCTGCGTCCGCCTGCCGGCGTGCGCGCGGGCAGCCACCCGATCGAGGTGGTGTTCGTCGACAGCGCGGGGCGCCGCTACGACCGCGAGGTCGTGCTGGTCGACCATCCGCACCTGACGCCGCGCGCGCTGCTGCTGCCCGCCGCGGCTACGGTCCGCTCGTTCGAGGTGGCCGTGCCCGACGTGCGCGTCGGCTACGTGCCCGGCCCCGGCGACGCGACCGCCGAGGCGCTCGCCGCGCTGGGCGTGCCGGTGGACACCGTGCCAGCCGCCGCGCTGCGCGCGGGCGACCTGGGCCGGTGGGACGTGGTCGTGGCCGGCATCCGCGCTTTCGAGGTGAACCCGACGCTGCAGGACCCGGCCGTGCGCGAGCGCATCCACGCGTGGGTGCGCGGCGGCGGCGCCTGGATCACGCAGTACAACAAGTACGAGTTCGCCAGCGAGGGGTACGCGCCGCTGCCGCTCACGATGTCGCGCCCGCACGGCCGCGTGACGGACGAGGCGGCGATGGTGCGGCTGCTCGAGCCGTCGCACCCGATCCTGTCCGTGCCCAACCGCATCGGACCGGACGCGTGGCAGGGCTGGGTGCAGGAGCGCGGGCTGTATTTCGCCGAGACGTGGGATCCGGGCTACGCCCCGCTGCTGGAGATGGCCGACCCGGGGGAGGCGCCCCAGCGCGGCGCGCTGCTGGCCGCGCGGCTCGGGGACGGCTGGTACGTCTACACGGGGCTGGCCCTGTTCCGGCAGCTGCCGGCAGGGGTGCCAGGTGCCTACCGCCTGCTCGCCAACCTGGTCGCGCTGGGCGCGGACTGACTTGCGGCGCCGTCGGTCCGGTCTAGCTTCCCGGCGCGCATGAAGGAGCCCGTTCTTCCCGGAGTCGCTGGTGAAGCATCGTCCCACCCGGATCGCCCTGTCCATCGTCGGGCTGCTCGCCGCGTGCGGTGGCGGCGACGATCGCACGCCGCTCGTGGTCTACTCGCCGCACGGCCGCGACATGCTCGAGGCGTACGAGCAGCGCTTCGAGGCGGCGCGGCCCGACGTGGACGTGCAGTGGGTGGACATGGGCTCGCAGGAGGTGCTGGACCGGCTGCGCTCGGAGCGCGCGAACCCGCAGGCCGACGTCTGGTTCGGCGCGCCTTCCTCCATGTTCGCGCAGGCAGCCGAGGACGGACTGCTCGCGTCGTTCCAGCCGACCTGGGCGGATGCGCTGCCGGCGGACGCGCGCGGGGAGGGCGGCCTCTGGTACGGCACCTACCTGACGCCCGAGGTCATCGCCTACAACACCGACCAGGTCTCGGCGGCGGAGGCGCCGCAGGACTGGGACGAGGTGCTGGACCCGCGCTGGGACGACCGCATCCTGATCCGCGATCCACTGGCCAGCGGCACCATGCGCGCCATCTTCGGCATGATCCTGCAGCGCTCGCTGCGGGAGACCGGCTCGCTGGACGCGGGCTTCGACTGGCTGCGCCGGCTGGACGCTCTTACGCGCGAGTACGTGCTGAACCCCGCGCTGCTGTACCAGAAGCTGGGCCGGGGGGAGGGCGCGATCACGCTGTGGGACCTGCCGGACATCGAGATGCTGCGCGCGCAGGGCAACATGCCGATCGACTACGTGCTGCCGAGCAGCGGCACGCCGGTGGTGGTCGATGCCGTGGCCGTGGTGGCAGGCGCGCAGCACCCCGACGCCGCGCGCGCCTTCGCCGAGTTCGTCGGCACCGAGTCGGAGCTGGCGCTGGCCGCGCGCGAGCATTTCCGCATCCCCGCCCGCACGGATTTCCCGGCCGATTCGCTGCCCGAGCGGCTGCGCGCCGCGCGCGGGCGCGTCGTGCCGGAGCCGATGGACTGGCAGATGCTGCAGCAGCGCGGCTCCGAGTGGATGAGCCGCTGGGACGAGACGGTGCGCGGACAGGGCGAGTGAGGCCGTGAGCGCGGCGCTCGAACTGGTCGGGTTGACCAAACGCTTCGGCGATACGCTCGCCGTGGACGATGTCGCTCTGCAGGTGGCGCCGGGCGAGCTGGTCTCGCTGCTGGGCCCCAGCGGCTGCGGCAAGACCACCACGCTGCGCATGATCGCCGGCTTCGAGCGACCCACCGCCGGCCGCATCGAGATCGACGGGCGCGACATCGCGCCGCTGCCGCCGCAGTCGCGCGGCGTGGGCATGGTCTTCCAGAACTACGCGCTGTTCCCGCACCTGGACGTGGCCGGCAACGTCGGCTTCGGACTCCGGACCCGTGGCGACGGCCGTGACGAAACGGCGCGCCGGGTGGCCGAGGCGCTGGCGCTGGTGGACCTGGCCGGCCTCGAGAAGCGGCGCGTGCAGGACCTCTCCGGCGGCCAGCAGCAGCGCGTGGCGCTGGCTCGCGCGCTGGCGCCCGAGCCGCCCGTGCTGCTGCTGGACGAGCCGCTCTCCAACCTGGACGCCGCGCTGCGCGAACGGACGCGCACCGACCTGCGCGCGCTGCTGTCGCGGGTCGGCATGACGTCCGTCTTCGTCACGCACGACCAGGAGGAGGCGTTCGCGCTGTCGGACCGCATCGCGGTCATGCGCGCCGGTCGCATCGAGCAGGTCGGCACACCGGAGGAGCTGTACCGGAAGCCGGTTTCCGAGTTCGTGGCCTCGTTCGTCGGGCGCGCGAACATGCTGCCGGCGCGCGTACTGTCGGCGCGCGGTGGCGGACGGCTGACCTGCGAGCTGGACGAGTGGGGCGGCCGCTGGCGCGCTCTGGCCGCGCCCGGCTCGGACTTCGGACCGGGCGATCGCGTCCGTATCATGCTGCGCCCCGAGGACGTGGAACTGGGGCCGCCCCCCGAGCACGGCCAGGGCGCGCTCAGCCGGCTGGACCCCGGTCCCGAAACGGAGCGCGAGGACGCGGCCATTGCGGCGCAGGTGGTCGAGCGCCGATTCTTGGGAGCAGTCGTGCGGTACGCGCTGCGGCCGGAATGGTCGGATCCGTCCGATCCTCCGATCCTGCTCGCGTCCGCACGCGATGTCGGCTTCGCCCCCGGCGACCGGGTGGGCGCGGGTCCGCGGCTGGATGCCACGGCCATCGCGTTCCCCGTCGCATCCCCGCGGCCGACCGGCGCCTGAGGCGCCTCCCCGAGTCACAGATCCGAGGAGCGTTCCGATGACGGGACACCACCAAGCACGCTTGCTGCAGGCGGCGCTCTGCGCATCGCTCGCTCTGCCGGGGGCGGCGCACGCGCAGACCAGCGCGATGCTGGGCGGCTTCCTCTCCGGCTCCACCGTAGACGGGGTGAGCAATTTCGTCGGCGTGACCGCGGGCACGGCCGCAGGTCTGCTCGGCTTCCGCTTCAGCGCCGGCATGGACGCGGCGGGCACGCCGGCCGGCAGCGTGGTCGCGTCCGGCGAGGCGGCCAACAGTGGCGCGTGGAGCGCCGACGCGGACGTGTCGCTCGGCCAGCACGACGGCCGTCCGCTCAGCTTCCAGCCGGCCGCCTTCGTCGGGCTGGGCCTGCGCGGCGTGCCCCAGCCGACGCTCGCTACACCGGGCGATGCCGCGGTCGTGCCCGTCTGGCACTGGGGTGCGCGTCTGGCCATGCCCCTCGCTTCCTGGATCGCGCTGGAGGGCGAGGCGCGTCATCGCTCCGCGCTGGAGCAGGCGGAGCGGACGCGCGCGGACGGCTGGGAATGGCGAGCCGGCCTCGCCCTGACCTTCCGGGCCGCCCGCATGCGCGGACGGACCGTACGTCCGGCACCCGCACCCGCACCCGCACGACGGGCCGCGCCGCCAGCGGCGGCTCCGATCGCCACGGCGTCCGCGCCGCTCGGCCAGCCGACCGGCAGCGCCGACGTGAGCGCCGACGTGCTGTCGATCCTGGGCGACGGGGAGGACCTGCTCGGTGTGGGCTACACGTGGGGCGGCAGTTCACCCTCCCTGGGCTTCGACTGCTCCGGCTTCGTGCAGTACGTCTACCGCCGGCACGGCGTCGAGCTCCCGCGCACGTCGCGGCAGCAGGCGCTGTCCGGTGAGCCGCTGCCGCTGGCGCGTGACGCGCTCGCTCCGGGCGACCTGCTCTTCTTCGCGGGCGACGGCCGCACCATATCGCACGTCGCGATCTATGCCGGGGAGGGTCGCATCCTGCACTCGAGCCGCAGCGGGCAGGGCGTCCGCTACGACGAGCTGGACAGCCCGCGCGGCGCCTGGTACCGCCGCTCCATGGTCGCCGCGCGACGCGTGGTGGACACCGGCGCGGCCGGCGCGGACGTGCGTGGCCTGCCGCAGCTGCCGCTGGACGAGGCGTTCGAGGCGCTGATGGAGGAGGAGATCGGCGATCAGGCCGCGGCCGGCTAGAGCCGCGCGACCGCCGGTCTCAGCCGATCCAGCGCGGCCAGCCCGGTCGGCGGGACAGCGGGCCGTCCAGGCCCAGCACCCGGCCGGCGCCCGCAACGATGACCGGCAGCAGCGCCAGCGACATCAGGATGTCGTTGGACGGTGACAGCGGGTGCGCACCCTTGGTCAGCCAGTAGGCGCTCAGCATCACGATCGACAGTGCGCCGGCCAGCCGCGTACCCAGTCCCAGGATCAGGGCCAGGCCGAGCAGCAGCTCGCCCCAGGCGGTCATCACGGCGAACAGGGCCGCGTTCGGAACGACCACCGCGTCCAGCACCGGCTGCCAGAACGGCCAGGGGGCCTGGCCGCCGATGAAGCCGAGCATGCGCGGCGTCCACTCCTCCCCTGCCGTGATCTTGGGGATACCGGTCCAGACCAGGATCGCGCCGCACCAGATGCGGACCAGCGCGAGCGTCAGCGACAGGAGCGGCGCTGCGCCGCCGGGCTGCGGCGGCACCGCGTACCTCGCACCCTGCTCGGGCTGCGCAGCCTCCGCTCGCGCCAGCGGCGGTCGCGGCACGGCACGGGCCGCGGGCGCCTCCGCAGGCACGCGGGCGGATCGTGGCGGCGGTGTCGTCGGTGTATCCACGGGCATCGTCCTCTCCGGCTCGGGTCTCGCTACCCAACGCGCATAAGACGCCGCACAGCGGCCACATGCTTCAACGGCGGGACGGGCCGCGCCTGACGCGGGGCGAGCGGGTCGACGAGTTCGGCGCTGTCGTCCCCGCCCGGCCGCACACCGGCGACGTGCGCCGCCGCCGTCCGACCGGCATCTTCTCCGCCCCGAACGCCGGCCGATGCCGGCGCATCCGTTCTCGAGCCCGTGGACCCACGACGAAGCGCACATGGTTGCTGGCGGCGCCGGTGCTGGCGCTGCTGGTGTGGCTGGTGGCCTACCCGAACGTGTTCGTGCTGGGCGACAGCCTGCTGGACGAAGGCCGCCTGACGCTGGCCCACTACGCCCGCTTCCTGCGCAGCAGCGCGGAGCTGGAGGCGCTGTGGAACAGCGTCTGGATCTCGCTGGTCAGCGTCCTGCTGTCCGGCCTGATCGGCGTGCCGCTGGCGTTCCTGTTCACGCGTCGCGAGTTCCCCGGCCGGCGCGTGCTGGGCGCGCTGGTCTCACTGCCCGTGCTGCTGCCGCCGCTGGTCGGCGTGATCGCGTTCCTGTTCCTCTACGGGGAGAGCGGCTTCGTCGCGCGCGGGATCCAGGAGCTGCTGGACCTGGACGCGCCGCCGTGGCGGCTGTCGGGCGCCTGGGCGATCCTGCTGGTCCACGCGTACACGATGTACGTCTACTTCTACCTGTTCACCGCCGCCGGGCTGGCGCGCCTGGACGACAGCTACGCCGAGGCCGCAGCCGCGCTCGGCTCGGGCCGCTGGACGGTGATGCGCCGCGTGACGCTGCCGCTGCTCGCGCCCGCGATCGGCGGCGCCGCGCTGCTGGTCTTCATGACGTCGATGGCCAGCTTCAGCGCGCCGTACGTCTTCGGCGGCGGGTTCCGCGTGCTGACCACGCAGATCTACGCCAGCAAGCTGAACGGCCAGCTGGCCATGACCGCGGTCGAGACCGTGGTGCTGGCCGCCGTCTCGCTGCTGTTCCTGTTCCTGCTCCAGCGCTTCGAGGCGGGACGCGCGTACACGGGTGCGGGCAAGGGCGTGGGCCGCGGCGCGGGAGCCGGACGCAGGTCCCGCGCGGCCGAGACGGCAGCCGAATCAGGCGCGGCGGACGCCGGCGCGGCCGGCACCGCCGCCGAAGCCGCGAGCGGGCGCGCGGCCGCGAGCGAGCGCACCACTCGGGGCAACGCGCCGCTGAAGCCGCGTGGCTGGCCGCGCACGCTGCTGGCCGCCGGCGTGGTCCTGCTGCTGCTCCTGCCACACGCCACGATCCTGCTCGTGTCGTTCGTGCCGGAGGGGGTGTGGACCACGCAGATCCTGCCGCCCGAGTACTCGCTGGCCAACTATCGCGAACTGATCGACCGGCCGGAGCTGCTGCGCCCGATTCTGAACTCGCTGCGCATGGCCACGCTGGCGACCGCGGCCAACGTGGTGCTGGCCTTCGCGGCGGCGTGGCTGCTGGTGCGCGGCCGCTTCCCCGGCCGCGGCCTGCTGTCCGCGCTGGTGATCCTGCCCTGGGCGCTGCCCGGCACCGTGATCGCGATCGCGCTGGCCGCCACCTTCAGCGACACCCAGCCGTGGGCCGGTCGGCTGCTGCTGGTCGGCACCTTCTGGATCCTGCCGCTGGCGTACTTCATCCGGAACATCCCGCTGGTCACACGCGCGGCCATCACCAGCTTCCGGCAGTTCGATCCCGCGCTGGAGGAAGCGGCGTCGTCGCTCGGCGCCGGCTGGATGACCACGACCCGGCGAGTGCTGCTGCCGCTGGTGCTGCCCGGGCTGGCCGCGGGCGCGCTGCTGGCCTTCGTGACCGCGCTGGGCGAGTTCGTCAGCTCGATCCTGCTCTACACCCACTCCACGCGGCCCATCTCGATCGAGATCCTGTCGCAGCTGCGCGCCTTCGACTTCGGCGCCGCCGCCGCCTACGGCGTGCTGCTGATCGTGCTGATGGCCATCGTATTCGTCGCGGGCTTCGGCCGCGTCACCGGGGAGGGAGGCGGATGAAGCATCCGGAGATCGAGGTCATCGCCCACCGCGGCTATTCCGAGCGCACGCCGGAGAACACGCTGGCGGCGCTGCGTGCCGCGATCGACGCGGGCGCGGACGCCATCGAGTTCGATCTGCACGTCACGCGCGACGGCTCGCCGGTGCTGTTCCACGACTTCACGCTGGAGCGCACGACCGATGGCCGCGGCCGCATCGACGAAACGACCTTGCAGCAGCTGCGGGAGCTGGATGCCGGCGCGTGGTTCGGGGATGCGTTTCGCGGCGAGCACGTGCCGACGCTGGTCGAGGCGCTGGAGCTGGCCGCCGCAGCGCGCGCGCCCCACGGGCCGCTCCGCACGCTGTACCCGGAGATCAAGGGCTGGCGCGACGATGCCGACATCCGGGCCATCGTGGCCGCGTTGCAGGACACTGGCTGGCTGGAGCACGCGGTGGTCATTTCACTGGACTGGGACGCGCTGGCCGCCGTGCGCGAGGCGGCGCCCGGGCTGCGCATCGGCTTCGTCTACGACGATCCGCGGCTTCACGAGGAGGCGGTCGCGCTGGCGGCGGAGGACGGCCGTGCGCTCATCGATCCCGACCACCGTCTGCTGCTGCGCGACCCCGGCCTGGTCAGCGCCGCGCGCGGACGCGGCATCGAACTCGCCTGCTGGACCGTGAACGACCCCGATGACGCGCTGCGGCTCCTGGACATGGGCGTGCGTCGATTGACCACCAACCGCGTGGACGCGATCCTGGACGCCATCCGCCGCTAGCGATTCCGCCGAACCCGGTCGCCATGCACCTGCACCGCCGCGCGCTGCTCCTGCTGCTCGTCCTGCTCCCGATCGGCTGTGCCCGCAACTACACGGGCGGCCGGGCCGCCGAACGCGCCGCGGCCGAGCGCGAACGCGAGCTGCGGCTGCGCGTCGCCAGCGACGAACTGGAGCTGGCCGCCGCGGGATCGCCCGAGTTCATGGGCGACCTGCTCCAGCGCGTCAGCGAGGCCGTACACCTGGGCGCCGAGATCCACCTGCGCCCCGGACGCTACGTCCTGAGCCCCGTCGAATTCACCGACACCTCGTGCGGCAACTGCCAGGACGCGCAGGAGGACGTGCCGGCGACCTACGGCCTGAGGCTCAGCGGCGAGCGCGTGCGACTGGTCGGTGAGCATCCGGACAGCGTGATCATCGAGACGCGCGCGGGTTACGGAATCTTCTTCGACGGCTGCACCGGCTGCGAGCTGGTCGGCGTCACGGTCACCGGCGGCGAACGGGACGCGGACGGCCGCGCGACGGACGCGGCGGTGGTGGTGCGCGACTCGGACGTGCGCATGCGCGACTGCGTGCTGCGCGACAATATCGGCGACCCCACCACGGTCGCCGCGACCACGGTCGGCATCGCCGGCATCGCCGGGCGCGAGGGCGCACGCATCGACGTCGAGGGCTGCCGCATCCAGCGCAACTCCTGGGACGGCATCGCGCTCTACCGCGGCGCCGAGGCGCGCATCCACGACAACCTGATCGACGGCGTGGACGCGGCACGGGGCGCCGGGATCGGCGGCGGGCGCGGCGTCGGCATCGGCCTGACCTGGGACGCGCGCGCGGAGGTGGTCGGCAACCGCGTCACGCGCTACTGGAAGGGCATCGGCGTCTTCGTCGACGCGGACGCCAACGTGCGCGAGAACGTGGTCGAGGATGTGCTGACCTGGGGCATCGCCTTCTGGAGCGCGGCGCAGGGGTCGCCCGTCGCGACCATCGAGGGCAACGCCGTCTTCCGGGCCGGCGCCTGCGGCGTGATGATCGACGGCGAGCCGCCCGCCTCCGACTCGGCGCGTGCCGACGGGCGGCTCACCGCCAACGCAATCGCGCAGGCCACGCGGGACGAGCGCTACGACTCGGGCGAGCCATACTGCACGCAGCGGCCGATCGCGCTGCACTGGGTGCCGCCCGGCTTCGCCGTCGCGGACAACCTGCTCTGGGGCAGCCGCCAGCCGGGGGAGGCACCGGCCGCGACGCAGCTGGAGCGCGCCGCGTTCCGCCAGGCGGTACAGCCGCTGATCGCGCGGCTGCGCACGCACCCGCCCACCGCCGGTTCCGCGTTCGTGCGGGAGTTCGGCGCGCCGTGAACGTGCGCTGGTCGCTGCGCCGGCTGGATCAGCTCTCGCCCGCCGAGCTGCACGACCTGCTCAGGCTGCGCCAGGACGTCTTCATCGTCGAGCAGGACTGTGCGTTCCACGAGATCGACGGCCGCGACCCGCAGGCCTGGCACCTGCTCGGGGTCGACGAGACCGGCCGACTCATCGCCGCGGCGCGCATCTTCGAACCGGGCGCGCTCACCGAAGAGGCCGTCATCGGCCGCGTCGTGGTCGCGCTGCCCGCGCGCGGCAGCGGACTCGGCCGGCGACTGATGCAGGAGGCGATGCGGCGCGTGGACGAGCTGGCGCCGAACGCACCGATGCGCGTCGCCGCGCAGCAGCACCTCGAGGACTTCTACGCGTCGCTCGGCTTCCGCACGGTCGGCAAGTCGTATGTCGAGGACGGCATCCTGCACGTGGACATGGTGCGGCCGTGAGTGCCGCGCCCATCCGCGTCGCCGTCTGGTCCGGCCCGCGCAACATCTCCACCGCGCTGATGCGCTCCTGGGGATCGCGCGCCGACACCGTCGTGGTGGACGAGCCGCTCTACGCGCACTACCTGCTGCACACCGGCCTCGAGCATCCCGGCCGCGAGGAGGTGATCGCGCGCCACGAGACCGACTGGCGCCGCGTGGTCGACGCGCTGGACGCACCCCTGCCCGACGGCAGACGCATCCAGTACGAGAAACAGATGTCGCATCACCTGCTGCCGCACATCGGCCGCGACTGGATCGCGCGGCGGCGCAACGTGCTGCTGATCCGCGACCCGCTCGAGGTGCTGCTCAGCTACTCTCGCGTCATCGAGCGGCCGCGCCTGGAGGACACCGGCCTGCCCGGCCAGCTCGAGCTGGCGCGCTGGCTCGAGCAGGAGACCGGAAAACCGCCCGCCGTCTTCGACGCGAAGCGGATCCTGCTCGAGCCCGAAGCATCACTGCGCGCGATGTGCGCTGCCGTCGACGTGCCGTGGGACTCCGCCATGCTGCAGTGGCAGCCCGGCCGCCGCGCCACCGACGGCGTCTGGGCACCGCACTGGTACGCCGCCGTCGAACGCTCCAGCCGCTTCGAGCCGTACCGCCCGCCCACCGAGCGGCTGGACCCCGCACTCGAGCCGGTCCTGGAAGAAGCACGTACGCTCTACGCCGAACTCGCCGCGATCGGCTCGAACGAACGGCCCCATCGACGTCGCGAGACACCTGACGGGGCACGCCGCGCCCGTAGCCCGTAGCCCGTAGCCCGTATCCCGTAGCCCGTATCCCGTAGCCCGATACCCATGCTGCAACGATTCGACGAGCGCAATCGAGACCTGATCGTCAACATCGACGGTCAGCTGGTGCACCGCGACCAGGCGCGCATCAGCCCGTTCGACAGCGCGGTGCAGGGCGGGGACGCGGTGTGGGAGGGGCTGCGCCTGTACGACGGCCGCATCTTCCGGCTGACCGCGCACCTGGACCGCCTGCGCTCGTCCGCGCTCGCGCTGGCGTTCGATGCGATCCCGTCTCACGAGGCGATCACGCACGAGATCGCGCGAACGCTGGAGGCCAACCGCATGCGCGACGACGTGCACATCCGTCTCACGCTGACGCGCGGCGAGAAGATCACCAGCGGCATGGACCCGCGGCTCAACCAGGCGGGCCCCACGCTGATCGTGCTGGCCGAGTGGAAGCCGCCCGTCTACGACAGGGCGGGCGTGCGCCTGATCACCAGCGGCATGCGCCGCTTCGCGCCGGACATGCTGGACCCGAAGATCCATCACGCCAACCTGCTGCAGTCGATCCTGGCGAAGATCCAGGCCAATGCGGCCGGCGTGGACGACGCGCTGATGCTGGACGCGCACGGCTTCGTGGCGGAGACCAACGCCACGCACGTCTTCCTGCGCGAGCCGGGCGGTGCGCTGGTCACGCCGTCCACGCGCGCCTGCCCCGAAGGCATCACCCGCGCCACGGTGCTCGAGCTGTGCGCGCGTGCGGGCATCCCGGCGCGCGAGCGGGACGACGTCTCACTGACCGACGTCTACCGCGCGACCGAGATGTTCTGCACAGGCACCATGGGTGAACTGGCGCCGGTCGTGGAGGTGGATGGCCGCCGTATCGGCGACGGTGCTGCGGGCGAACTGACGCGGCGGCTCAGTGAGCTGTACGCCGCGGAGGTGCGCGCAAGCGGCGAGCGCGTGGTGGACTGAGGCGCCGACGCGCTACTGGCGCGGCTGCTCTGGCAGCGGCGCCGGCGGCGAGACCTGCACGCGTCCGACGCGCGGGCTGTCCCCGACCGGGGGCGCCGGCGGGACGTCGCCAACGTCCGCCAGGACGCGGAACTCGCTGGCCTCGATGGTCAGCCGCTCCAGGCGCTTGCGCACGTGCTCCGGCAATGTCGAATCGGTGCGCAGCATGATCGCGCGCCGCATCGACACGCGCGCCGAGTCCATCTGCCCCTGTGCGACGAAGACGAACGCGCGGGCTGCGTGTCCTTCCGGCAGGTTCGGATCGAACTGCACCGCGCGCGCGGCGTGCTCGGCCGCCTCGCGCAGCGCGGCCGTATCGCGCAGCGCCTCGGGCGCGAGTGCAAGCGATAGACCCGCGTGCGCCGGTGCGGCGGTCGGATCCGTCTCGACCGCGCTCTTGTAGATCTCTTCGGCAGCCATGTCGGAGCGGACGTCGTCGCCGGACAGGTACTGTCTGCCCGCCTCGTCCATCTGGCCGACCGCCAGGCGCCGCGCCGCGGCGTCCGTCTGCTCGGGCGCGATCACGCCGTGCACGGCGGCCACGATCTCGCGCGCCAGCTCCGTCTGCACCGCGAACACGTCCGACGCATCGCGGTCGTAGGTGCGCGCCCAGAGATGCGTGTCCGTGCGCGCGTCGATCAGCTGCGCCGAGACGCGCACCATGTCGCCCTCCCGGCGGATCGAGCCCTCCAGGATCAGGCCGACGCCCAGTTCGGCGCCGATCTGGCGGATCGGCTTGTCGGTGTCACGGTAGCCCAGCGAGGTCGTGCGGCTGACCACCTGCAGCCCGTCGATCTGGGCCAGTCCGGCCAGCACGTCCTCCGCCAGCCCGTCGCCGAAATGGTCCTCCCCGGCGGTCGTCAGGTCGGCGAACGGCAGCACGGCGATCGCGGCCTGCCCATCCGCCAGCAGCGAGGTGCGGACGATGCCGTCCTGGTCGGCCGGCATGCCCGCGACGGCGTCGCCCGCTGCGGCCGCGCGGCCGGAGTACATGATCGGCAGGCTGAGGCCCAGCCCCACCAGCGCGATGACGATGCCGAGCCCGACGAAGGCGAAGGCGCGTACCGTGCCGACCGATGCGCCGGTCTCGGACGCCGGCGACTTCTTCAGTCGGACCACCGGCCCGTCCGCCGCGTCACGGCGGATGCCCTGCGAGGTCCATTCGAAGAGCCAGGCGAGGACCAGCACCACGGGGAAGCCGAGCAGCGTGACGATCGTCAGGGTGCGGTACACCCACGACGGCACGAGCAGCCCCTCGAAGATCAGGTCGGCCGCCTGGAGCACGACGAACGCGGCCACGGCGTACGCGGTCGCTACGCGCACGACGTGCCGCCGTCGAAGCTCTTCGACGAAGCGGTGGAACTCGCTGCCGAACCGTGACAAGGGGGCCCTACCCGAAAAGTTGCTGCCTGCTCGTGTGAACAATGTCGGAACCTTCGACTGCGTTCAAGGCCCTGCGTCGTTTACCGTATCCATATGATGCCGCCGGGTCCGCCAGGGTTCGGAGCGCGGGACCAGTCGCGAGGGCATACCGCCAGGCGCGTGGCGGCGGGTTGTGCGCGCGGCCCCTCTCCATGGCATATTTCGCCTGCACACCGTCGCCCGCTTCGAGCCGGAGATACACTCATGCGATTCCCACGCGCCCTCGCCCTGACCGCCCTCACGCTGTTCGCGCTGCCCGCAGCGGCGCTCGCACAGCAGGGCCACGGCGAACACGATGACAACGATCAGCACGCCGAGCACGCGGATCACGCCGAGCACGCGGATCACGCCGAGCACGCGGATCACGCCGAAGGCCACAACGACCACGCCGAGCGCGCCGCCGCGGGTCAGGCCGACCCGACCAGCCAGCCCAAGCCCGCGGGGTGGCACGTGCGCGTCGACAACCCGCAGCGTGGATCGGCCGACGACGTCATGTTCACCGACATGGCGCCCGGCTGGCATGTGACCACCGGCCCCGCCGCGATCCTGTGGCACCCGGACTCCGTGGCCCGCGGCGCCTACGCCGTCGAGGCCGAGACCTACCTGTTCGATCCCGGCCAGCGCCGCGAGGGCTTCGGCCTGGTCCTCGGCGGTCGCAATCTGGACGCACCGAACCAGCAGTACGTCTACTTCCTGCTGCGTCAGGACGGGAAGTATCTGGTCAAGGTGCGGGACGGCTCGGAGACGCGCGTCGTGCGCGACTGGGCCGACGCGGCTCCCATCGTCGCCTGGAGCGAGAAGGGCGAGGGCGCCACGGCAGCCAACACCATCGGCGCCCGCGTCGGCGCGCAGGACGTCGCCTTCATGGTGAACGGCCAGGTGGTGACCCGCGTACCGCGCGGCGAACTCCCCACGATGGACGGCGTCTTCGGCCTCCGCATCAACCACGCGCTGAACCTGCACGTCACCAGGCTGAACCGGGTGGCCGCGAACTGAAGCTGTCCGCTTCCAGCTGTCAGCCGTCCGCTCGAATACGTGAAGAGGGCCGCCCGGTGTCACACCGGGCGGCCCTCCCCGCATCCAGGTGGCCCCACCGTCTGCCCCATCCCGTCCGCCGCTCTCCGCCGCCTTCACCCCGCCCCCCTTTCCCCACCTGCCTCACCAGAGCCGCAAGCTGGCGGCCGCAGGCCGCCCGATTGCTAGGCGGCCGTCCGCGCGTCCCAGAACTCCCGGACCTTGCCGCGCAGTACGGGCAGCCGGCGGGTGAAGAGCGCGGCACCGACCAGCGTCGCGATGCCGCCGATCACGACCGTGGCGGGCGCGCCGATCCGCTCTGCCATCCAGCCCGCGTAAAGGCTGCCGAGCGGCAGCGAGCCGAGGAACGCCATGCTGTACAGGCTCATGATGCGGCCGCGCATGGCGTCGCCCACGATCATCTGCAGGAAGGTGTTGGTCGACGCCGTCTGCACCATCAGGCCGAAGCCGGCCAGCGCCAGCACGGCCATCGACAGCCAGAGCGAGCGGGACAGTCCGAACAGCACCAGCCCCACGCCGAAGATGCCCGCCGCGCCGGCGATCAGCCGGCCCAGCCCGCGCATGCCGCTGCGGTAGGCCATGAACAGCGCGCCGGCCAGCGCGCCCACTCCCTGGGCGCCCATCAGGAACCCCAGCGTGTCCGGTCCGCCGCCCAGCACGTCTGTCGCGAAGACCGGCATCAGCACGACGAACGGCACGGCCAGGAAGCTGACCAGCGTGACCAGCATCAACACCGCGCGCACGGGCGTGAACCGCCACGCCCAGCTGAAGCCCTCGCGCAGGTTCTGCATGACCCGCTGCGACCGATCCTGCGCTCCCTCGGACGCGGTGTGGATCATCGCGAGCGCGGTCAGCATCGATGCGAACGTCACCGCATTCAGGGCGAAGACCCAGCCCTCCCCGACCGCGGCGATCAGCAGCCCGGCGATCGAGGGACCGACCAGCCGTGCCGCGTTGAAGATCGTCGAATTGAGCGCGATCGCGTTCCCGACGTCCTCCGGATCGCCGATCATGTGCACGAAGAACGACTGCCGTGCCGGGATGTCGAACGAGTCCATCAGTCCCAGCACGACCGCCAGCGCGACCACGTGCCACACCTCGACCACGCCGGTCAGCGTCAGGATCGCCAGCACCAGCGCCTGCAGTGCGGAGACGCCGTTGGTGATGTACAGGATGCGCTTGCGGCTGATGCGGTCCGCGACCACGCCGGCGAACGGCGCCAGCAGCAGGATCGGGATGCGGCCCGCGAAGCCGACAAAGCCCAGCAGGAACGCCGACTGCGTCAGGCGATAGACCAGCCACGCCATCGCCACCCGCTGCATCCACGTGCCGATCAGGGACACGCCCTGGCCGATGAAGTAGACGCGGAAGTTGCGGTAGCGGAGCGACCGCCCGATCTGGTTGAGCGACGTGCGCAGATTCATGCGCACGTAGGGTAGGGCGCGGCAGCGGTCCCCGACAGCGATGCGGTCGACGACGCCCGGCGGCGGGCGCGGTCGCGCGGCGGTGCGGGCGCGCGAGACGCGAACCTTGACCCTGCCCGGCCGATTTCCGACCGTGGAGCGAGGGCGACCGCCCGTCATCCCACAGCCAGCCTGGAGGCGCGATGCAGCGCGACCGTTCGATTGGCATTCCCGACGTGGCAGGCAAACCCCATCCGACCCGCGCCGCCCGCCCGGCGCTCCACCCACCCCCCGACAGTTGCACCGTTCGCACGCCGCCGTGCATCGATGCCCGCGGGGCCGACGCGTCGGCCGCGGGCAGGTGAGCGTGCAGACGCGCCGCCAACGACCGACCGTCAGAGCCGCGCGAGTTCCGGCTTCGTCGATCTCGGGGAGCGGTTCGCCCTGGCCGGCCCGCATCGCGCGCCGGACGCTGGAGCCGCCGGCACCCGCGCATCAGCGACCGGGCGTGCGTCGGCGCAGATGGGCCACGCGCGAGCGTGGGCGCCGGAAGCTGGACCGCGCGGCATAGCCGGAAAGCGAAGCGCGCAGCGGCCGCCAGGACGGAGCTTGTACGGCACCCGCGCTCCGGCATATCGTGCCGTAGCGGTCGCACCACGCTGTCCCCAGCAGCACGGGCGCGATGCAGCGCACCGACGTCGATTCAGGGTGTCGACGTCGCAGGCTCCATCAACCGGGGAAAGCCGTGCCCCGCATCCTTTCGATCGACGGCGGAGGCATCCGCGGCATCGTTGCGGCCGTGGTGCTCGCCGAGCTGGAGCAGCGCGTCGGCAGGCCGATCGCCGACTGTTTCGATCTGATCGCCGGCACCTCGACCGGCGGCATCATCGCGCTCGCGCTGACGCGGCCTGCACCCGACGGCCGGCCGTCCTACAGTGCGCAGGACCTGGTCGGCTTCTACTCGGAGCTGGGTCCGTGGATCTTCGAGCGGTCGCCCAGCTGGGCCGCACGCACCATCGGCTCGCTCGCCGGTCCGAAATACGATTCCGACCGGCTGGCCGAGGCGCTGGAGGACCAGTTCGGCGACACGCTCATCTCCGCCGCGCTCCGCGACGTGCTGATCACGTCGTACGACATCGAGCGCCGTGAACCGTTCTTCTTCAAGAGCCATTTCGCGCGTGTGCGCCAGGAGCGCGACTTCCGGATGCGTGACGCGGCGCTGGCCACCGCGGCCGGGCCCACCTACTTCGCACCGGTTCGCGTGCTCACCGACGACACGATCGGCTACCGCGCGCTGGTCGACGGCGGCGTGTACGCCAACAATCCCGCCATGTGCGCCTGGGTCGAGGCACTCTCGCTGTTCGGCGCCCCGCCGCTCCAGGAAGCCCGCGCGGCCACGGGCCAGCCGATCGAGGTGACGCTGGCTCCCCGCCCCGCACCGCTGCTCGGCACGGCGACCACGCTGGACCCCGTGCCGCCCGGCGCGCCGCTGCCGCCCGACAAGCCGCGGCCGGACCGGCCGCCCACCGCCGGCCGCGCCGTGGTGCGGGCCCCGTCCGATCCCTATCCCTACCGGCCGGTGGTCGATACCTGGGACGCGGAATGGCTGGTCGTCTCGGTCGGCACCGGCCGCAGCGAGCGCGAGATCCCGTACGCGAAGGCGCGCGGCTGGGGGCTGGCCAAGTGGGCGCCCAACATCATCGACATCGTCTTCGACGGCGTGAGCGACACCGTCGACTACCAGATGCGGCAGGTGCTGGCCACACGGCCGGACCAGCTGCCCCGCTACTACCGCTTCCAGAGCGACCTGGCCGGCGCGAAGACCGGGCTGGGCGATGCCGATCCCGCCAACGTGCGGCGGCTCGAGAAGGCCGGCTACACCATCGTGAAGCGCCAGGCCCGCGAACTGGCCGAGGTGGTCGCGCGCGTCGGCTGAGTGGCGGATACGCCGCCGCCCGACCATCATCATTCCCGCACCAACCGGGAGGCGACCATGTGCCGCAACATCAAGCCGCTGTTCAACTACGACCCGCCCGCCACCGACGCCGACGTGCGCGCGTCGGCGCTGCAGTACGTACGCAAGGTGAGCGGCTACACGCACCCGTCGAAGGCCAACGCGCAGGCATTCGAGGAGGCGGTCGAGGGCGTCGCGCAGGTCACCGCCGAACTGCTCGACTCGCTGACCACCGATGCGCCGCCGCGCGACCGGGCGCAGGAGATCGCGCGCAAGCGTGAACGCGCGGCGCAGCGCTATGCGGGTGGCGCTCCCGCATGACGGCCCCCGCGGCCACCGGCCCCGCCGCCCGATCGAGCGACGACCCACGCGCGCTGTTCGACTACAACCGCTGGGCGAACGACCTCGTGCTGGACGCGACGGCCGCCCTCTCGCCGGATGAGTTCGCCCGCGAATTGGGCGGCAGCTTCCCCTCCGTGCGCGCCACGCTCGCTCACATCCTCGCCTCCGAATGGGTCTGGCTGCGGCGCTGGAAAGGCGGCTCGCTCACCGGCGTGCCGGAGGGATGGGACCTGAGTGACCACCCGTCGATCCGCGCGCATTGGGACCAGGTCGAGGCCGAACGGAGCGACTACCTGGCCGCACTCCGCCACCAGGACCTCGAACGGGTCATCGATTACCGCAACACCGCCGGCGAGCCCTTCCGTAACACGCTGACCGAGATGATGCGGCACGTGGTCAACCATTCCAGCTACCACCGTGGGCAGGTGACCAGCATGCTGCGCATTCTCGGCGCGCGTACAGTCGCCACCGACCTGATCCGCTACTACCGCTCGAGGCGCTGAACCCGGCGCGGCCCTGGGCCGCCGGTCCGCCGTCCGTCGTCCTCCGGCCCCCGTCCGGCGTCAACCTTTCCGGTCCACGCGCCGGGCGGGCCAGGTGATCGTATCCTGCCGGTCACAGTAGTGCAGCAGGGCCGGCGGGCCATCCAGACGCAGACCCGCGGCCGGCGCGATGGTGTTGCGTTCGATGTGCGCCTCCGCCCGCCTCAGCGGCCACGGCTCGTGATCGATGTCCGCCCGCAGCAGCGCCTCCGGCCCCTGGGCATACTGCGCGTACCGCTCCACCAGGAAATGCTCCAGGGAGCCCGGCCGCGCGTGGCAAACGTCCCCGATCGGACGATAGCGGCCCACGAAAACCGCATCGGCGTGGCGACGCACACTGCGGTAGTCGATCCATCCGTCACGCCGCCGCATGCTCATGCGTGCCGTGCGGTACGGCAGGGCGAAGAGGATGCGCGCCGCGAACACGGCCAGACGGCTCTCACAGTCCAGGCTGAAGAAGAACACGCCGGGCCGCCCGCCATGGCGCACGTACGTGCGCAGATTCAGCTCCAGGAAGGTGGACAGCAGCGGTACGGCCGGCAGGAAACGCGGCCGCAGGTCGTGCAGCCGGAAGGGTGTCAGGCTGACCCACGCACTGCCGTCCCGCGTTTCGACGTCGAGCCCGGCCGGCACGAGGGGCCGCAACCGCTGCACCGGCACCGGCCAGTGCGCGAACAGCAGCGAGCGCCAGCTCTGGCGGGTCATCCACGAGCCGGACGGTCGAGGCCAGGGCCGCCCGCTGCCATGAGCTTCCGTCACATTCATCGACTCTGCTCACCCCGCACCGGTGGTGGGAGAAGTCGTGCCAGACGGAACGGCCCCGGCACGATCGTCTCGCGCCGGGGCCGCCCTGATCGCATTTCCTGACGACTCAGCTGGTGGTCGTCTCGTCCCGGTCCGGCCGGCCGAAGCGCGACGTGGCCGTCGTCACGGTCCCGGCCACGCTGCCCGCGACCGTGCGGATACCGTCCGCGGCCGTGCCCGCCGCGCTGCGGATACCCTGCGCCGCCGTGCCCGCCGCGCTGCGCATGCCTTCCCCCGCGCTGGACGTGATGTCCCGCACGCGCTCGGTGAGGGGAGGCTTGGCTGCGGGCTTCGCGCTCCGCTTGCGCGGCGCGGACTTCCTGCCGGCGGACTTCTTCGCGGCGCCCTTCCTCGCGGCGCCCTTGTGCGCGCCCTTCTTCGCGGCCGACTTCTTCGCCGCGCCCTTGCGCGCACCCTTCTTCGCGGCCGACTTCTTCGCCGCGCCCTTGCGCGCGCCCTTCTTCGCGGCCGACTTCTTCGCCGCGCCCTTGCGCGCACCCTTCTTCGCGGCCGACTTCTTCGCGGCGCCCTTGCGCGCACCCTTCTTCGCGGCCGACTTCTTCGCCGTGCCCTTGCGCGCGCCCTTCTTCGCGGCCGACTTCTTCGCCGCGCCCTTGCGCGCACCCTTCTTCGCGGCCGACTTCTTCGCCGCGCCCTTGCGCGCACCCTTCTTCGCAGCCGACTTCTTCGCCGCGCCCTTGCGCGCACCCTTCTTCGCGGCCGACTTCTTCGCGGCACCCTTGCGCGCCTTCTTCGCGGCCGACTTCTTCGCACCGCCCTTGCGCGCGCCCTTCTTCGCGGCCGACTTCCTCGCCGCGCCCTTCTTCGCGGCCGACTTCTTCGCCGCACCCTTGCGTGCACCCTTCTTTGCGGCCGACTTCTTCGCTGCGCCCTTCTTCGCGGCGCCCTTCTTCGCGCCCGACTTCTTCGCGGCGCCCTTCTTCGCGGCGCCCTTCTTCGCGGCGCCCTTCTTCGCTGCGCCCTTCTTCGCGCCCGACTTCTTCGCACCGCCCTTCTTTGCGGCGCCCTTCTTCGCACCGCCCTTCTTCGCGGCACTCTTCTTCGCTGCGCCCTTCCTGGCGGCCGACTTCTTCGCGGGCGGGCGGGTCGCCTGACTGCCGCCCGCATTCGTCGCGCCGGTTCCGGTGCCGGAGGAAGCGCTGCTTCCGCTGGCCCCGCTGGCTCCGCCGGCGTCGCCGGAGCTGGCGGACGTGTTCGCGCCCTGGGTGTCGTCGGCCATCATGATGTCTCCTGGTGTGATGGATCGAACCGCGGCTGACGAGCCGCGGCGATTGCAAGTTTCCCGCCGACCGGGCTGGTTTCGGCGACTTGCGCGCTCCATGATGAAGTGGCTCCCGTCACTTTCGCCACGGTGATGTTTCGCGTGCGGCCATCCGCCGACGTGGCCACCATCCGTCATACGAGTCTTTCGCATTTCTCGACGAGGAGGACAGCCGATGAGCCAGCCGCAGCAGCCGCGACGGGTCGCATGGATCGACCTCACCGTGCCGGACGCCGACAGCGTGCGCGACTTCTACAGCCGCGTGGTCGGCTGGACGTGGGAGCCGGTCGAGATGGGCGGCTACAGCGACTACAACATGCTGCCCGCGGGTGGCGGCAATCCGGTCGCGGGCATCTGTCACGCGCGCGGCGTGAACGAGTCGCTGCCGCCGCAATGGCTGGCCTACTTCACCGTGGAGGATGTGGAGCGGTGCGCGAGCGCCGCGCGCGAAGCGGGCGGAGAGGTGCTGGTGGGGCCGAAAGGAATGGGCGGCGGCCGCTTCTGCGTGATCCGCGATCCTGCCGGGGCGGTGTGCGCGCTTTTCCAGCCGCCCGTTCGCTGACGACGCGACCGCGCGCCCGCTCCATTGACGGCGTGCGGTCGCTCGATTAGCGTCGAGATGCCCGCTGGCGCGCACTGCGTCCGCGGGCGATGACGTTTCGGGGAGCGGCCGATCCGCTCCCCAGGCGATGGAGACATGAGAGGGCTGTCGGCCCACCTGCTGCACCGGGGACTCGCGCCCATCCTGACGCTTCTGGTCGGGGTGGGTGTCGTCGTTTCCGCAGGCGCCGCCGCTCCATCGAGTGCGATCGCATCGGCCACCGCACACTCGGCCGACGCGCTCCTGCCGCCGCAGCTCGAGAGCCATGCGCCGCTCGCCGTCGCCATGGCGGCCGAGGCGCCGGTCGGTCCCGTCGAACGCACGACGGGCCGCGACCGCCGCGGCAGCGGCGGACCGGGCGCCGGCCAGCCGATGAGGGCGCACGCGCGGGTCTCCGCGCCCGCGATCGAGTTGCCGGGCGCGGTGGCGCATGCCGACCCGCTCAACGCCGCGCACCTGGTTCGACAGCGCGCCGGCCGCCTCTCGGCGCCTGCCACGGCGCCCCCCTCCTTCCGGATCTGAACCGAGCCGACGCCCCGCGACGGCGTCGCACGCCTGCGCGTGCGGCGATCGGGGCAGCAAGCTCGCGCGCCGACACGCTCGTGCCGGCCGCGATCCACAGATCATGCGCCCCCTCGCGGGTGCTCAACGGAAGGATGTGCCCATGCTGCCTGCCATCATGGCCCTGCTCGTCCAGGCGGACGAGGGGCTGACGCTGGCCGAGATCATGGCCGACATACCGCGTGATCCGGCCGCGATCCTGACCTACGCGCTGATCGTGGTGTCGATCGCGTTCGTCGTGTACGGCGCCCGCGGTGGGCGTCGCAAGCGGGAAGGTGGCCGTTGACGCGGCTCGGCCTGCTCGGCCAGGCCAACCGCGTCGGCGCCGCCGAGGCGCGGCCTCGTACCACCCCTGCGCGCGCACCACGCTTCGCCACCAAGAGCATCGAGATGCTCCAGGCGGAAGCCGATTCGGGCGCGCTGCGCCGCGCCCTCGGGCCGGTGCACCTGACACTGCTCGGCATCGGCGCGGTCATCGGTGCCGGCATCTTCGTGCTGACCGGCCAGGTGGCCGCCGAGTACGCCGGGCCCGCCGTCGTGCTCAGCTTCGTCCTGGCCGGCCTCGCCTGCGCCTTCGCGGGGCTGTGCTACGCGGAGTTCGCCAGCATGATCCCCGTCGCGGGCAGCGCGTACACGTACGCCTACGCCACGCTGGGCGAGCTGTTCGCGTGGATCATCGGCTGGGATCTGATCCTGGAATACGCCGTCAGCGCATCCACCGTGGCCGTCGGCTGGTCGGGCTACGTCGCCAGCTTCCTGCGCGATCTGGGCATCGTGCTACCGGCGCGCCTGCTCGCGCCGCCCGGTGCCGAGGTCGCGCTGGCCAACGGCACGGTCGCGACCGGGCTGATCAACCTGCCGGCGATCCTGATCGTGCTCGTGCTGACCACGCTGCTGGTGGTCGGCATCCGCGAGTCCGCACGCGCCAATGCTGTCATCGTCGGCATCAAGGTCGTCGTGATCGTGATGTTCGTGGCGATCGGCGCGCAGTTCGTGCTGCCGGAGAACCTGACGCCGCTCGTCCCGGCCAATACGGGCGAGTTCGGCAGCTTCGGCTGGAGCGGCGTGCTACGCGGCGCGGGGGTGATCTTCTTCGCGTACATCGGCTTCGACGCGGTCTCGACCGCCGCGCAGGAGGCGCGTAATCCGCAGCGCGACCTGCCGATCGGCATGCTGGCTTCGCTGGCCGTCTGCACGCTGCTCTACATCGCGGTGGCACTGGTGCTGGTCGGCGTAGTGCCGTTCCACCGGCTGGCCGTGCCCGATCCGATCGCGGTCGGCGTGGACGCGATGGGCATCGACTGGCTGCGGCCGGTCATCAAGCTGGGCGCGCTGGCGGGCCTGTCCAGCGTGATCCTGGTCACGCTCATGGGGCAGTCGCGCGTCTTCTTCGCGATGAGCCGGGACGGGCTGCTGCCGCGCGCCTTCGCGCGGGTGCACCCGCGCTTCATGACGCCGTGGCTGAACACGGCCATCATCGGCGCCGCGGTCGCGCTCACGGCCGGCCTGTTCCCGCTGACCGTGCTGGCCGAGCTGGTGTCGATCGGCACACTGCTCGCCTTCACCATGGTCTGCGCGGGCGTGCTGGTGCTGCGCCGCCGCGCGCCCGAGCTGCACCGCCCGTTCCGCGTGCCGTTCATGCCGTGGATCCCGCTGCTCGGCATCGCCTTCTGCCTCTACCTCATGCTCGGCCTGCCGATCACGACCTGGCTGCGACTGGCCGGGTGGCTGGCGCTGGGCATGGTGATCTACCTGACGTACGGCCGCGCCAGCGCGCGGCGTGTACGTGAGGAGGCGGCGCGGACGCCATGAAGCTGCACACCCGCATCCTGATCGGCCTGCTCGCCGGCGCCGTGGTCGGCGTGGCGTGCAACATCCTGTGGAGCGGCGCGCCCGCACTGGACGCGGCCGTGGACACGGTGGCCCAGCCGGTCGGCCAGGTCTTCCTGCGCATGCTGTTCATGGTCGTGGTGCCGCTCGTCTTCACGTCGCTGGCGCTCGGCGTCGCGGGGCTGGGCGACGTGCGGCGCCTCGGCCGCGTCGGCGGCCGCACCATTGCGCTGTTCCTGGCCACGACCACGCTGGCCGTGGTCCTCGGGCTGACCGCCAGCAACCTGATCCAGCCCGGTGGCGCGATCGATCCCGGCGTACGCGCGGCGCTGCTCACGGAGTTCGGCGGCGCCGCGGCGGAGCGGGTCGAACAGGGTGCGGGCGGCTTCGGCATCCACACGTTCGTGAACATCGTGCCGCGCAACCCGCTGGACGCGGCGGCACGCGGCGACATGCTCGGCCTGATCTTCTTCACGCTGGTCTTCGGCATCGCGATCACCCGGCTGCCGGAGACCACCGCGCGGCCGCTGCTCGCCGTGCTCGAGGCGGTGGGTCAGGCGGTGACCGTCATGATCGGCTTCGCGATGGCGCTCGCGCCCTACGGCGTCTTCGCCCTCGTCTTTGCCGTGACCGCGCGTTTCGGGCTCGACGTGCTGCAGTCGCTCGGGCTCTACGTGGTTGCCGTGCTCACCGCGCTGGCGCTGCACCAGTTCCTGGTGCTGGGCGCGTTGGCGCGCTGGCTGGCCGGCGTGCGACCCGCGCTGTTCTTCCGGCGCGCACGCACGCTCATGCTGACCGCGTTCTCGACGTCCAGCTCCAACGCCACCCTGCCCACCACGATCCGCACAGCCGAGGAGGGATTCGGCGTGCCGCGCGAGGTCGCCGGTTTCGTGCTGCCGCTCGGCGCGACCATGAACATGAACGGTACCGCGCTCTTCGAGGGCATGACCGTGCTGTTCCTGGCGCAGGCCTTCGGCGTCGACCTGTCGCTGCCCACCCAGGCCATCGTGGTGGTGATGACCGTGCTGACCGCCATCGGCACCGCCGGCGTGCCCGGCGGCTCCATCCCGCTGCTGGCCATGGTCCTCACCATGGTCGGCGTGCCGGCCGAGGGGATCGCGCTCATCCTCGGCGTCGACCGCCTGCTCGACATGGCGCGCACCGTGCCTAACGTGACGGGCGACCTGCTGACGTCGCTGGTCGTCGCCCGCGCGGAAGGCGCCTGGAGCCCCTCGCGCATGCCGGCCCACGGGCCGGCGGACATGCCCGCCGCGGCGGTGCCCGTGCCGCAGATGATCGCGACTCGAGGCATCAGCGGCACGGTTTCCGCATCCTCCGACGCCGTTCCTGCGGGCGTGGTGCCCGCATCGACCGATGGCCGGGGGCCTGCGCAGCGCGCGACCCTCGACTGAGGATGCAGACAACGCGGTGCTTTTCCACCGGGACACAGCGCGTATATTGTGACCGGTTTTTTGCCGGGAAGGATGTCCGGCGCCGAGTGGACCGCGGGTGCGCGGTCCGTGACTACCCGTAACGGGAGGAGGAGAGGATGAATCGGAAGATGTTCGGGCTCGCGGCTGCCCTGATGCTGTTCACGGCGGCGTGCGCGGGCGACACGGAGACGGACGAGCTGGAGATGGACGAGATGCCGGCGGCCGAGGAGCCGATGCCGGCGCCTGCGCCCGCTCCGATGCCTGCCGATACGATGGGCGGCATGATGGATACGACGATGACGGGCGACACCGGGATGACGATGTAAGCTCGTTTTCCCGAGCGGAGTACGAGAAGGGGCGGCCTCGGCCGCCCCTTTCTCTTTTCGGTCAACCGCCGCCCGCGCCGTCCGACCACTTCTCTCGCGGCGCACCCGTCAGTTCCAGCAGCCCGACCTCCGGCCGCGCGCCCAGCCGGATCGGCAGCAGCGTGGTGCCGACACCGCGTGACGTGTACACCTGCGTCCACGGCCGCCGTCGCAGCCCCTCGTCGTAGATCTCCGACTTCCGCTCCACCGGACCGACGCCCGGCATGCGCACCTGGCCGCCGTGCGTGTGACCGGCCAGCACCAGGTCCACGCGATCCATGCCGCGCCGGGTGCGCTCCGCCTGATCCGGCTGGTGCGCGAGCAGGATGGTGAGATCCCGATCCGCTGGACCCGGCAGCCGCAGCTCGGGCGATCCTTCCTCCAGGTCGTCCACGCCCGCCAGGCAGACGCGCGCCTCCCCGATGTCCAGGATCACGAAGCGGTTGGTCAGGTCGCGGATCCCGCCCGCGGCCGACATCTGCCGGTGCCACTCGTCGATCCCGGCCGCGTGGTCGTGGTTGCCGGGCACCGCCCAGACCCCGTACGGCGCCCAGACGCCGCGCAGCGCATCGAACGCCGGGGCGAAGTCGCTGCGGCGGCGGTCCGCAAAGTCGCCCGTGATGGCGATCAAGTGCGGCTGACTGGCCATGAGGCGCCTTACCGCATGCCGGATCCGCCAGGTCGGCGTGAGCCGGCCCGCGTGCAGATCGGTCAGCAGCCCGATGCGCAGCCCCTCCAGCTCCGACGGCAGATCGCGCAGGTGCACGCGGTGCCGCCGCACCTCGATCAGGTTGGGCTCGACCAGCAGCGCATACGCCCCCAGCACGCCCGCCGCCGCACCCACCCCCGCCGCCACCCAGCGCCCTCTGACCACCGCCGCCTCCGTCGCTCGTTCGTGTTCACCCGCGGCTCGCCGCAGCGCGGCGCCCCGCCTCACCGCGTCGTGCCGCGCCCCGTCGGCGCCAGCACCTCGCCGCTGTAGAAGCGCCCGTCGTCGCAGGCCAGGAAGACGTACGTCGGCGCGATCTCGGCCGGCTGCGCCGCGCGTCCCCACATGGTGTTCTCCCCGAAACGGCCGACGTGATCCTCGCTCAGCGTCGCCGGGATCAGCGGCGTCCAGACCGGGCCGGGGGCCACGCAGTTGACGCGGATGCCGCGCTCCGAGACCGCGTCCGCCAGCGACCTGGTGAACGTGTGGATCGCGCCCTTGGTCGCTGCGTAGTCGATCAGCGCCTTGTGCCCTTCCAGCGCCGTGACGGAACCGGTGTTCAGGATCACGCCGCCCGCGCCCATATGCTCCAGCGCCGCCTGCGCCACCAGGATGTAGGCGATGATGTTGGTGCGGAACGTCCGCTCGATCTGCTCGACGCCCAGGTCCGCGATGTCGTCCACCTGGCACTGGTAGGCCGCGTTGTTGACCAGGATGTCCAGCCCGCCCAGCGCCTCCACCGCCTGGTCCACCGCCTGCCTGCACTGCTCCGGATCGGTCAGGTCCGCGTCGATGGCGTAGCCCTCACGCCCCGCATCCTTCACCCAGCGCAGCGTCTCGTCCGCATCGTCGTGTTCGTCGTAGTAGACCACGGCCACGTCCGCGCCTTCGCGTGCGAACGCGAGCGCCACCGCTCGGCCGATGCCGCTGTCGCCGCCCGTGATCAGCGCGCGCTTCCCCTCCAGCCTGCCGCTGCCGCGATAGCTCTCCTCCCCGTGGTCTGCGCGCGGCCGCAGTTCCTCGTCCTCACCCGGCCACGGCTGCTTCTGCCCGGGCGGCGCACCCTGCAGCTCGCCGGCGGGCGCGCGCTTCGGATCGTCCGGCTGGTTGGCGCCCCCGTGCCGCGCCTGCTGCTCCTCGGTCAACGGCTCGCCCGTGACCGGATCGCGACTGCCCGTGCGCACCGTCCAGCGCCGCCTCTCACCCGTCGACTTCGCCATCGCTCTCGTCTCCCGCCATCGCTGCCGTTGCCGCTCCCGAACCCGCGCGGCAGGTTGCATCCGCCATGCCGCGCGTCGCGGCGTTGCGCTGCCGATCCCTTCTTCGCGAACGCGCCAGCCCATGGTCACCGACTCCTACCGCGATTTCGTGCTCGAGCGACTGGGCGCCGTGGTCGACGACGTGCGACATCGCCGCATGTTCGGCGGCGTCGGCATCTACGCCGGCGCGTCCTTCTTCGCCCTGATCGACGACGACGTGCTCTACTTCAAGGTCGGCGACGCCAACCGCGGCGACTTCGAGGGCGCCGGCATGCGCCCCTTCGCGCCGTTCGGAGACGCGGCCCGACCGATGCAGTACTGGGAAGTGCCAGGCGAGGTGCTCGAGGACGACGAGCGGCTCCGGCAGTGGGCCGCCGCCGCGATCACCGTCGCGCGTGAGGCCGCGGCGGCGCGGTCGAGGAAGACGAAGCCGAAGGGGAAGTCATGAGCGACATGCGGTTCCTGCGTTCCGAGGAGGAGTTCGATGCGGTGCTGGACCAGCCCCGCGCGCTGATCTACAAGCACAGCCCGCTGTGCGGGCTCAGCGACATGGCCATGACCGAGGTGCGCTTCTTCATGCAGGACTCGCCGGACGTGCCCATCGTCGCCGTGGACGTGATTCGCGACCGGCCGCTGTCGCGCCGCATCGCCGAACGGCTCGGCATCCAGCACGAGTCGCCGCAGATCATCCTGCTCGAGCACGGCGAGCCCGTCTGGGACACCTCCCACCGCGGCGTCACCGCCCAGGCGCTCGAAGAGCGCACCGCCGCCTAGGTTCGACACCAACTGCCCCGCCGTCCCGGGATCCTGGCGCCCTCACGCCTCGCATCCCCCATCCCCCATCCCCCATCCCCTGTCCCCTATCCCCTATCCCGCATCCCTCATCCTGCCTTTCCCCACACCGAATCCTCCACCCCCCTACGCCCTTTCCGCCCGCCGACGCCAATGATGGACATGCGGTAGTCCCCGAGACGGAGGTGCTGAGATGTCGACCATGCTGGAGAAGAGCGCGAAGGCAGCCGCCGGGCTGCCCGGCGCAGAGGAGATCCTGGCGGGCATCCGCCGCGTGCTGGTGCCCCTGGACGGCTCGCCCTTCGCCGAGCACGCGCTGCCCTGGGCGCTGGAGATCGCGCATCGCGCGGACGCGCGGCTGGATCTGGTGACCGTCCACACCGCCGCGCCGCCCTCGCTGCTCGGGGAACTGCCCTCCGCCGAGCGCTGGCACGAGGAGGCGCGCATCCGTTCGCGCAACTACCTGTCGGAGCTGGCGGACGAGGTCGTGATCGTGGAGGACGTCTCGGCGGAAACCTCCCTGCTGGAAGGGAAGTCGGTCAGCCGCGAGTTGTCCCGCTACGTCGAGGACCGGGAGATCGACCTGGTCGTGATGACCACCCACGGCCGCACGGGCGCCGACCGCGCCTGGCTCGGCAGTGTGGCGGAGTCGCTGCTGCGCAGGGTGCGCGTGCCGGTGCTGCTGGTGCGCGCGGCGCAGGAGACGCGCGGCGCCCGCCGCCGCGACCGGCTGTTCCGCCGCGTGATGGTGGCGCTGGACGGGTCCGCGCTGGCCGAGCACGCCCTCGACTTCGGCCTCACGCTCGGATCGCTGGATGGAGCCCGCTTCGAGCTGGTGCGCGCCGTGGATCCGACGCCGGTCGCGGCTACGCTGTACATGCCGCACGGCATCGACGCGTTCCACGACCTGATCGAGCGCGACGCCGAGCAGGCCGCCCACTACCTGGAGGAGCAGCGGCGGCGGCTGGAGCGGCGCGGCTACGCCGTCGATACGCTGGTGCTGTCCGATCCAGATCCGGCGCGGGCGCTGCTCCAGCACATGGAGACCGGCCGCTTCGACCTGCTGGTGACCGGCACGCACGGCAGGCGCGGCGTTAGCCGGCTGCTGCTGGGCAGCGTGGCCGACAAGCTGGTGCGCGGCGCCGGCACGCCGGTGCTGGTGGTGCCGCGACGGCGCGAGCCATGAGTTCGGTCACGTTCCTGGGTGCCGCGGGCACGGTGACCGGCTCGCGGCACCTGGTGCGTGCCGGCGGCGCGAAGCTCCTCATCGACTGCGGCCTCTTCCAGGGGCTGAAGCAGTTGCGCCTGCGCAACCGTCAGCCGCTGGGCGTGGATCCCGCGTCGCTGGACGCGGTTCTGCTCACGCACGCGCACCTGGACCACACCGGCTGGCTGCCGCTCCTCGTCAGGCAGGGCTACGCCGGCGCCATCCTGGCCACCCGGGCGACCATCGACCTGTGCGGCCTGCTGCTGCCCGACGCGGCGCACCTGGAGGAGGAGCGCGCGGAGCACGCCAACCGGCACGGCTACTCCCGGCACCATCCGGCGCTCCCGCTGTTCACGCGCGAGGACGCCGACCGGGCGCTGCGCGCGCTTGCGCCGATCGAGTACGACACCGACGTCGAGGTCGCGCCGGGCGTGGTCGCCCGCTTCCTGAACGCGGGCCACATCGCCGGCTCCGCGCTGATCCTGCTGGAGGCGGAGGGGCAGCGCGTCCTGTTCACCGGGGACCTCGGACGGCCGCACGACCCACTGCTCGATCCGCCCGCGAGGCCGCCCGACGTGGACATGCTCGTGCTCGAGTCCACGTACGGCGACCGGCTCCATCCGCGGGAGGACCCGGCGGACGTGATCGCCGATGCGGTGGCCCGCACGGCCGCACGCGGTGGCTGCGTCATCGTGCCGGCCTTTGCGGTGGGTCGCACGCAGGAGCTGCTCTACCATCTCGCGCGGCTCGCGGCCGACGGGCGCATCCCCGACCTGCCCGTCTTCCTTGACAGTCCCATGGCCGCGCGCGCCACGGCGCTGCTCGAGAAATGGCCGCCGCCGCGCGGCGAGCCACGCATCGCCCGGGACGTGCTGCGCGCGGCGGTCGCCGTGCCCGACGTGGAGGGCTCCAAGCAGCTGGACCGGTCGGCGCTGCCGCGCGTCATCATCGCCGGCAGCGGCATGGCCACGGGCGGCCGCGTCATCCACCACCTGAAGGCGCTCGGCGGCGACCCGCGCAACACCATACTGTTCACCGGCTTCCAGGCGCCCGGCACGCGCGGTGCCGCGATCGTGGCCGGCGCCGACTCGGTCAAGATCCACGGCCAGCACGTGCCGATCCGCGCCGAAGTGGTGCAGCTGCACGGTCTGTCGTCACACGCGGACCAGGCGGAGACGCTGGAATGGCTGGGGGGATTCCACGCGCCGCCATCCCTGACCTGCCTGGTCCACGGCGAGCCACCGGCGGCCGACGCGCTGCGGCTGCGCATCGAGGAGCGGCTGCGCTGGCCGGTGCTGGTGGCCGAACACCGGCAGGCCGTACCAATCCCCGCGCGGCGGAAAAGCGCGGCGACGCCTGCGAGGTGACGTGCGGGCGGGAGAGCCACGACCCATCCCGCCCTCCCGCGATCTCTAGCGGATCCGGTCCCCGATCCGGGCCCAGCGCACGGCCGTCAGCGCGGGGAACGGCTTCAGGGCCTGCGTATCGTAGGACCAGTAGAGGAAGACCGCCTTGCCCTCCACCTTCGGCTCCTCGACCAGGCCCCAGAAGCGCGAGTCCAGGCTCTGCTCGCGGTTGTCGCCCAGCACGAAGAAGTGTGCGGGCGGCACCACCAGCGGCCCCCAGTTGTGCAGCGTCGGCTGGTACCCGGCGCGGTCCACCTCCGCCGTGAGGTGCTCGCGCTGCCACTCGAACCACGGGTGCTCCGCGTCCTGCGCACCGGCCACGCCCAGCACGTACGGCTCGATCGACGGCTCGCCGTTCACGTAGACCACGCCCGCCCGCATCGATACGGTGTCGCCCGGCAGGCCGATCAGTCGCTTGACCAGGTCCATGTCGGGCTCGTGGTCCGCGCGGAACACGATCACATCCCCACGCTGCGGCTCGGTGTAGCCCGGGAGCCGCGTCTCCGTACCCGGCACGACCGCGCCGTACGCGGCCTTGTTGATCAGCAGGAAATCGCCGATCAACAGCGTGTTCTCCATCGAGCCGGACGTGATCACGAACGTCTTCACCAGGAAGGCGCGGATCACGAAGAACAGCACCAGGATGACCGCGATCGACTTGGCCAGCTCCCACGCACGGGTACCGGCTCCCGCCACCGGCCGCGGCTCACCCCGCGCGGCCACCTCCCCCTCCACCTTCGCCATGGACGCCTACAGGAAGAAGAACGCGACGAGCAGCAGCCCGGACGCTCCGAGGAACACGTTGCGGTCGTCCGGACCGCGCCAGACCGGCACATCGTCCGCCGCGCCGCCGCCGTCCACCGGCAGCCGCTCCGCCACGCGCGGCGCCAGTTCGTCGATCAGGTCGGAGAGCTCGCGCGTCCGCATCAGGTCGCTCGTCACCGCCGAGACCTCACCCACCGAACGCCACAGCATCGCGCCCGTCCGCCCGTCCCACAGCTGCGCTACCAGGCGCAGCCCCTGGCCCTGGTAGGCATCGGCGCCCGCCATCGGCGCGTAGCCCGCCTCCTCACCGTAGAGCAGCCGCAGGTTCAGCAGGTGGGCCGCGCCCACCGCCGCGCCCAGATCCGCAACCGTCGTGGGATTCAGCTCGCCCGACCGCTCGTACTCGGCCACCAGCTCCGCGTATGCACCGCCCAGGTTCGCATTCTGCAGCCGCTGCAGCGTGGTGGTCGGCGGCAGCACGCTCAGCGAGGGATGCTCGGCCATGATCGCCGCCGCCACGTCCTCCGCCACCTCCCGGCCGTACGTCTCCAGACCCGGATCCACCGTCAACGGCAGCACCGCCAGCTCCCGCACGCGCAGATCCCGCGGCGCCGGATCCGTCACGCGCACGTCCGTGCTGATCGGCGCGGCACAGCCACCCGCCAGCAGCGCAGCCGCCAGAACCAGGATCCCTCTGGATCTCATGTCACACCGTCGATCGAGTTGTGGTCGGCGCCGCCCGCTCCCGCCCCGGCGCGTTTGCCCCGTCCCGCTGAATCAAGCATCATCGCCCTCGCACGGCAACCGGATGAATCCGCCATGAACGACCAGAGGATCGATGCGCTGCGCCGCATGCTCGAGCGCAACCCGGACGACCCCCGCGCCCGCTTCGGCCTCGCCGCCGAACTCGAGCGCAACGGCGACTGGCAGGGCGTAGCCGAACAGCTGCGCGCCTACCTCGAAATCGCCGACGACGAGGGCAACGCCTGGGGTCGGCTCGGCCACGCGCTGCGCCAGCTCGATCAGGACGACGCCGCCCGCGACGCCTACCGCCGCGGCATCGAGCAGGCCATGCGCCACGGCCACCCGTCCATGGCCGCCGAATTCGAGGAGATCCTCGCCGACTGGTAGCGCCGCGCCGCACATGCCTCGCCGGCCGACACCTGCCGGTTTATCTTCGGTCCGCCGCAGCCGCAGTATTCACGAGTCACGAGCCACAGCAGACGCCTCATGGTCACCGTACAGCGCCGCGAACGCGTAGTTCCGCGTTTCATCGAGGAGGAGATGCGCGAGTCGTTCCTCGACTACTCGATGAGCGTGATCGTGCAACGAGCCCTGCCGGACGTGCGGGACGGCCTGAAGCCGGTGCACCGGCGCATCCTGTACGCGATGCGGGATCTGGGACTGACGCCGCAGCGGCCGTACAAGAAGAGCGCGTCGGTGGTGGGCGAGGTGCTGGGCAAGTACCACCCGCATGGCGACACGGCGGTCTACGACACGCTCGTGCGCATGGTGCAGGATTTCTCGCTGCGTTACCCGCTGGTGGACGGGCAGGGCAACTTCGGCTCGATCGACGGGGACAACGCGGCGGCGTACCGCTACACCGAGGCGAAGCTGGCGCCGGTCGCGCTGGAGCTGCTGGACGAGCTGGACCGCGAGACGGTCGACTTCACGGACACGTTCGACGCGCAGCGCCGCGAGCCGATGGTGCTGCCGGGGCGGCTGCCCAACCTGCTGGTGAACGGCAGCTCGGGCATCGCGGTGGGCATGTCGACGAACGTGCCGCCGCACAACCTGCGCGAGATCGCGAAGGCGGTGCGACTGCTGATCGAGTCGCCCGACTGCACGACCGACCAGCTGCTGAAGCTGGTGCCCGGTCCGGACTTCCCGACGGGCGGCCTGATCATGGGCACGGACGGCATCCGCGACGCCTACGAGACGGGCCGCGGCCGCATCGTCATGCGCGCGCGCATCGTCAAGGAGACCAGGCGTGGCGGCAAGGAGCAGATCGTCGTCACGGAGCTGCCGTACGGCGTGTCCAAGGCGCGGGTGATCGAGCAGATCGCGGGGCTGGTGCGCGCCCGCTCGCTGGACGATGTGAGTGACCTGCGCGACGAGTCGGACCGGGACGGCATGCGCATCGTGATCGAGTTGAAGCGCGGCGCGCAGATCAAGCCGGTGGTCGCCAAGCTGTGGAAGAAGACGCACCTGCAGTCCACGTTCGGCGCGATCATGCTGGCGCTGGACCACGGCAAGCCGAAGGAGTTCTCGCTCAAGCAGCTGCTGGAGAAGTACCGGGATCACCGGCTGGAGGTGATCCGGCGCCGCAGCGAGTACGATCTGCGCGAGGCCAAGCAGGAGCAGCACCTGGTGGAGGGGCTGCTGGTCGCGCTGGAGAACATCGACGAGGTCATCGCCATCATCCGCGGCGCGATGAACCGGGACGACGCGCGCGAGAAGCTGATCGCCCGTTTCGAGTTCAGCGAGGCACAGGCCAACGCCATCCTGGACATGCGGCTGGCGCGGCTGACGTCGCTGGAGACGAAGGCGCTCATCGAGCGGCAGAAGGAGCTGAAGCGGCTGATCAGGGAGCTGGCCGCACTGCTGAAGGACGAATCGCTGCAGCACGCGCGTCTGCTCGAAGAGCTGGACGAGGTGGTCGCGAAGTTCGGCGACGCGCGCCGCACCACCATCCTGCGCGAGGACGAGGACGTGTCCGTGGAGGACATGATCGCGCAGGAGGACGTGGTGGTGACGGTCAGCCACGAGGGCTACGTCAAGCGCATCCCGATGTACCTGTACCGGCGTCGCGCGGCCAGCGGCAAGCCGCTCGCCGGCATGGAGCGCTACGAGGACGACTTCATCGAGCACGCCTTCATCGCCAGCACGCACGACACGGTGCTGTTCTTCTCGCGCGACGGACAGGCGTACGCCCTGCCGGTGCACGAGCTGCCGGAGGCGGCACGTGCGTCGCGGGGCAAATCGCTGCCGCAGATCCTCGGCCTCGACCGCGACGCCGAACTCGCCGCGGTCGTGACCGTGAGCGAGTTCGACGCGGAGCGGGTGGTGGTCTTCCTCACCGCCGACGGCACGGTCAAACGCACGCCGCTGGATCAGTTCGAGAACACCCGCGCGGGCGGCATCAACGCCATCAAGCTCAAGGACGGGGACGCGCTGCTGGACGCCAAGCTGTCCGACGGCGGCAACGACATCGCCCTGGTCACCCGCGAGGCCCGCGCGATCCGCTTCCCGGAGACGGATGTGCCGGAGATGGGCCGCACCGCCCAGGGCGTGCGCGGCATCAAGCTGCGCGGCCAGGACCAGGTGGTCGGCATGGTGGTGGTGCGGCGCGACGCCACGCTCTGCACCGTCACCGAGCAGGGCTTCGCCAAGCGCACGCCCATCGAGGAGTACCCGGTGCAGGGGCGCGGCGGACTCGGCACCGTCACGCTCAAGGTCAACGCGAAGTCCGGTGCCCTGATCGCCGCCAAGGAGCTGATCCCCGGCGACGAGCTCATGATCATCACCGCCGGCGGCACCGCCACGCGCGTGCGCGCGGATGACGTGCCCGTCCAGGGCCGCTCGACCCAGGGCAAGCAGGTGACGAGCGTGGCGCGGGGCGACCGCGTGGTCGAGGTCGCGCGCATCGCCGGCGGCGGCGCGCCCAGGCAGGAGCAGGACCAGGAGCAGGACCAGCAGGACGCCGTCGTCGCGGATGCCGGAGCCGACGCCGACGCCGAAACCGAAGTCGGCGCCGGCACCCAGTCCGAACTGGAGTTGTAACGGACGTAACGGCCGTCACCGCCGTCACCGCCGTTGCTGTGGTTGCCGCGGTTGCCGCAGTTGCTGCAGTTGCCGCCGCTGCCGCCTAGGTCAGGAAATCCTGCAGCGCGGCGTCGAAGGCGTGGGGCTGTTCCAGGTTCGGCAGGTGGCCGGCGCCGGCGATCACGGAGAGCCGGCCATTCGGGAACGCATCGGCCAGAGCGCGCGCATCCGACTCGGCGATCAGCGCGTCCTGTTCGCCGACCATGACCAGCACCGGCATGGTCATGGAGTCGAGCGCGGGCGATGAGTCGGGGCGCCCGGCCATGGCGCTCTGGGCGCGGATGAAGCTGTCCGGCCGGACCTCCTCCAGCATCTCACGCACCCGCTCGACCGTGCGCGGCTGATCACGGAGCGTGTCGCGGCCCAGCAGCCGCTCCAGCATCAAGTCGGGGATCGCCGCGGCGCCCTCCTCGCGCACCCGCTCACTGGCCAGGCGACGCGCCATGCGCGCCTGCGGCGAGTCCGCACCGGCGCGCGTGTCGCACAGCACCAGCCGACCCAGCCGTTCGGGGTGGTGGCGCCAGAACGCGAAAGCCACGTAGCCACCCATCGACACGCCACACACGTGGGCGCGCTCCAGCCGCAGGTGATCCAGCAGCGCTTCCAGATCGCCCGCCAGGATCTCCATCGACAGCGGCTGATCCGGCGCATCGCTCTCGCCGAAGCCGCGCAGGTCCGGCGCGATCCAGCGGTGCGACTCCGGCAGCGACTCCAGCTGCGGCAGCCACATGCGTCCGCTCAGCGGGAACGCGTGCAGCAGCAGAACCGGCGTGCCCGCGCCGGCCTCACGCCACGCGATGCGGGCACCGTTCAGTTCCGCCGAGCCGGTCCGCACGGGCATGGGCGCGGCCGGCTACAGACCCAGCGAGGAACGGATCAACGGGTCCATCCGTTCCGGCGACCACGGCGGCTCGAAGGTCAGTTCGACGTCGGCCGAGGACACGTCCTCCAGCTCCTCGATCGCCGTCTTCGCGTCGTCCACGATCTGGCCCGCGGCCGGGCACATGGGGGAGGTGAGCGACATCGTCACGTGGACGTAGTCCTCCGTGATGTCGATGTCGTAGACCAGCCCGAGCACCACGATGTCCAGGTTCAGCTCGGGATCCTTCACGCGCCGCAGCCTGCGGCGGACTTCCTGCTCGGTCGGCATGGGACGAGATGCTGCCGTGAAGCCGCAGCGGCCATGACGGCGGTCGCGCCGTCACTGCCGTCACTGCCGGCACGGACGTGATGAGGTGTCGATTCCGCGGCGGTCCGGCGGGCACGATCGCTCGCCGCCGCGCCAGTTCCGTCCGCCGCACTGACCGCTATCCCCCCAGAGCGACTTCCGTTCCATGCGACGGACGGCGGCAACGACGGCAACGGCAGCAACGACAGCAACGACAGCAACGACAGCAACGGCAGCAACGGCAGCAACGGCAGCAACGACAGCAACGACAGCAACGGCAGCAGCGGCGGCAACGACAGTTGCGGTGGTTGCCGCAGTGACGGCAGGTTGCGGCTCGCCGCAGTCACGGCAGTCACGGCAGTTGCCGCGGTTGCCGCAGTTGCCGCAGTTGCCGCGGTTGCCGCAGTTGCCGCAGTTGCCGCAGTTACCAGCACACGGAGGAACGATTTGCCCGATCGAAAGAGGCTCGCCGTAAGCACGGGCGGGGGCGACGCCCCCGGCCTGAACGCCGTCATCCGCGCCGTGGTCCTCGCCGCGGGTCACTACGGCTGGGACGTGCTCGGCATCCGCAAGGGCTTCGACGGGCTGCTGGGGGAGGACGCGGTGGTGCCGCTGACGCCGGACAGCGTGCGCGGCATCACGCACACGGGTGGCACGATCCTGGGCACGACCAATCGCGGCAACCCGTTCGAATGGGTGGTCCACAAGCCCGACGGCACCATCGAGACGCGTGACCGTTCGGACGAGGTGGTGCAGGCGTTCCATCGCCACAGGCTGGACGCACTGATCGTGATCGGCGGGGACGGCTCACTCCGCATCGCACAGCAGCTCTCGGAGAAGGGCGTGCCGGTGATCGGCGTGCCCAAGACCATCGACAACGATCTGGCTGCGACGGACGTGACGTTCGGCTTCCGTACCGCGGTGCAGACGGCGACGGAGGCGCTGGACAAGCTGCACTCCACGGCGGAGAGCCACGAGCGCACGATGGTGGTGGAGGTGATGGGGCGGCACACGGGCTGGATCGCTCTGTTCTCGGGCGTCAGCGGGACGGCGGACGTGATCCTGATCCCCGAGATCCCGTACGACATGGAGAAGGTGTGCGCGAAGGTGCGGCATCGCTACGAGATCGGTCGCCGCTTCGCGATCGTGGTCGTGGCCGAGGGCGCCAAGCCGATCGGCGGCGATCCGGTCTTCCTGGACGATGCGCACCGGCGCTACGGCGGCGTGGCGCAGCTGATCGCCGAGCAGATCACGGAACGCACAGGGGTGGAAACCCGCTCGCTGGTGCTGGGGCACCTGCAGCGGGGCGGCACGCCGACCGCATACGACCGCCTGATCGCGCTGCGGTTCGGCGCGGCAGCCGTGCGCATGGCGGACCAGGGGCAGTTCGGCACCATGGTGGCGCTGCATCCGCCCAACGTACGCGCCGTGCCGCTGGAGGAGGCGATCCAGCAGCTCAAGGTCGTGCCCGTGGACGGCGATATCGTGCGCACCGCGCGTGACATGGGCATCGCGTTCGGCGACTGATCTCGGCGGCGGGGTGGCCCGCTCCCCAACCCCGGGGTACCTTTCATGGACCCCCGGGTCACCAGAAGCACCCAATCGAACAATGCAAGCATCAGGTGCGATGACGCGCCGGATCGGCCTCGCGCTGCTCATGCTGCTGCCCGTCAGCGCATGCGATCGTGCAGACGCCGGGGTGTCCGATGGGCCGATCGTGCTGGGCGTGGCCGGCCCGCTGGAGCAGGCGAGCGGCCAGTCCATGCTCAATGCGGCGCAGATGGCCGCGGAAGAGATCAACACGGGCGGCGGCATCGACGGCCGGCCGATCGAGTTGAGACCGCACGACGACGGTGCGGATGCGGCCCGCGCGATCCAGGTCGCGACGCGGCTGCGCGACGACCCGCAGGTGGTCGCGGTCGTCGGGCACATCAACTCTGGCGCTACGCTCGCTGCGGCTCCGGTCTACAACGACCCGGCCGCGCCCGTCGTGGCGGTATCGCCCGCGTCCAGCAGCCCGGCGATCAGCACGGCCGGTCCGTGGACCTTCCGCGTCTGCCCGAGCGACCTGCAGCACGGCCCTGCCCTGGCCGCGTGGGCGGCCAGCCAGCTGGGGGCGCGCCGCACGCTCATCGTCTACGCCAACGACGACTATGGTCGCGGCGTGCTGCGCAGCTTCGGTGAATCGTTCGCCAGCGGCGGCGGCGCCATCGTCAGCGCCGACCCGTTCCTGCCGGCGCTCGTGCGCGACAGCGCCACGCTCGCGCCATACCTGGAGCGCGGCATGCGCCGCCGCGTCGACGCGATCATGGTCGCGGGACAGGCCGACGAGGGGCGCCGCCTGCTCGAGGCGGGCCGCCTGATCGGCTTCGACGGACCCGTCCTCGGCGCCGACGGCATGACCGGGCTGCGCGATGCCGGCGTGATCGCGGAGGGCGTCTACATCAGCTCGGCGTTCCTGCCCGATCGGCCCACCCCGGAAGCGCAGCGCTTCGTGGCGGCCTACCAGGAGCGGTACGGACAGCTGCCGGACCACCGCGCGGCGATGACCTACGACGCGGTGCTGCTGCTGGCGCGCGCCATCGGAGAGGTTGGAACGGAGCGGCGCGCGATCCGTGACTATCTGGACCAGGTCGGCCGCGGTCACCCCACCTTCGAAGGCGTGTCCGGCACCATCGCCTTCGACGAGAACGGCGACGTATCCAGCAAGGAAGTCGCGATCGGTGTGGTGCGGGACGGCAGGCTGGTCTCCGCCCCGGCGCGCTGACCCCTTCGCACAGCCACGAAAGGAAGCGGGCCGCCCCGGGGAACTGGAGCGGCCCGCCTTTTTTTCCGAACGTACGGCGTGGTCAGGAAGTACGGCCGCCGCGCCGGCGCTCCACGCCGGTACCCAGCACCCGGTCGGCGTAGCCGTTCTCCGGGTTGCGTCCCCGGTCCAGCAGACGATCCACGGTGCCCGGCCCTCGGTTGTAGGCGGTCAGCGCCAGCCGCAGATCGCCCTCGTAGTAATCCAGCAGGTAGCGCAGGTAGCGGAAGCCGACGCGCAGGTTGGTCTCGCTGTTGAACAGGTCCCGCCGCGCCAGACCGGGCTGCATCCAGCGCGCGGTGGACGGCAGCAGCTGCGTATAGCCAACCGCACCCGCGTAGGAGACCACGCTGCGGCGGAAGCTGCTCTCCGTGCGCACCAGGCCGAAAGCGACCACGGGATCCACGTTCTCCAGCCGCGCGGCCTCGTGGATGCGCTCCGCCAGATCGAGCGGGATGTCGTAATGATCGGCGAACAGGGCGTCCAGCCGCCGGTGCTCCAGCTCCGGCGCCTCCCCTGCCGAGGACGGCGCCTGCGCGACGGCGGTCTGCACGGCCGGATCGCCCGACCGGTCACCCAGCAGCGCGGCCGGCGCCAGCAGGGCCAGGCCCAGCAGCAGACGCGGCGCATTGCCACCGCGCAGCAGCTTCAGCACTTCCGAACCCATCATTCCGCGACCTCCGCGGCTGATGATCAGTCGGGGCGACGGCTCCCGCCTCCCGACGCGACGGCGCTGCTACACCCCCCGTTCCGGCCGGGTTCCCGCCTCGCGGTGGTACGGGTGCCCGCGGCTAAGTCAGGGTGTCAGAGCAACTTGCACCGCACCACCCTGGCGCAGCACCACGTCCCGCGTGACCGTGAAGGTGCCGTTCGGGTCCCGGCCAATGACCTCGATGGCGGTCCCGGCCGGCGCCGCGATCACGAACTCCCGGGTCTGGTTCGCCGCCACGATGCCCAGCTCGCGCGTCTGACGCCCGTCGTCGTAGCGCACTTCCATGGGATGCGGCATGGGGTTCTCGACCGCCAGCAGATAGACGGGACCCGGCTCGCTCTCCACCACCACGCCACCGCCGCAGGCGGCGGCCAGCAGGAGCAGGGGCGGCATCCACAGCAGGCGCATGCGCATGGGCGTCGATTCTCCGTCTCAGGTACGGTCGGGGCTCCAGTCCTGGGCCACGAAGCGCTGGCCGGTCACACCTCCCGACGCGCCGGACGCCAGCCACACGAACACGTCGGTCACGTCGCGCGGCTCCGGCAGGGTGGCCGGGTCCTCCTCCGGATAGGCGGCGGCGCGCATGCCGGTGCGCATCCGCCCCGGGTCCACCACGTTCACGCGCACGCCGTGTGCCTGCTCCTCGAGCGCCAGGTTCCCGGAAAACGCTTCCAGCGCTCGCTTGCTCACGGCGTACGCGCCCCAGTCGCGCCGGTCGCGGTTGCCCACGCCGGAACTCACGTTCACGACCGCGCCGCCGGAGTCGCGCAGCAGCGGCAGCGCGGCGCGGGTGAGGAGAAAGGCCCCGGTGATGTTCACGTCCAGGACCGCTCGCCACTCCACGGGGTCCTGAGCGGCCAGCGGGCCGCGGCTGCCGAGCAGCGACGCGTTGTTGACCAGCACGTCCAGGCGCCCGTGCCGCGCACGCACCTCGCGAAGCATTGCCTCGACGGCGTCCGCGTCCGTCACGTCCAGGGAAAAGGCGTCGGCGGTGCCGCCCCCAGCCCGGATCCCACGCGCAACATCCTCGAGCGACCGGGTGCTCCGCGCGCACAGGACCACGGTGGCACCGGCTTCCGAATAGCGCAGGGCGAGGGCGCGGCCCAACCCACGCGACGCACCGCTGATCAGCGCGACGCGACCGGCCAGAGGGACACGCGGATCGGTGGGTTCGGGGACCGGGGCGGCCGCCATGCCCCCGGCGTCAGTCGTCCGGGAAGGTGACCGCGTGCGCGGACTCCGCAGTCGGCGCCTCTCCGGTCATCAGCTCGATCATCGCCACCATCTCGCGCCCCATGCGACGCACCCGCTCGCGCACCGTCAACACGTGGGCGTACTCGAAATAGGCGGTGACCGAGTCCTCGGAGCCGACGTACTCGAGCAGTACGCGCTCCTCCATCCGATCGCGCAGATCTTCCTGCAGGTAGTCCAGTGCCCGCTCCACCTTCTGCTGTTCCGCCAGCGTGGTCATCGACAGGTCACCGGTCAGGCGCGGCAGCAGCGCCTCCAGGTCCGCCAGCGCCTCCGGCGGCGCCGCGACGTGCGATCCCGCGTCCGTCTCGGAAAGCACACGCGTCGCACCGGCGCTGATCGCCGTCAGCTCTTCGTAGCTGCAGTGCATGATCACGTGGCTTCCCTCCGCATCGTCGCTAGAGTTCGGGGACTCGACCTCTCATATCCCCGGCACCGACGTCAGTTCCGCAGGTTCCACTTCGATGCCGTGAACCCGGATCGCGTCCCGCCCCGATGCCTTCGCCTCGTACAGCGCCGCATCCGCCGCGGCCAGCAGGTCCGCCCGATCCGTCATCGCCCGCTCGTGGCAGGCGATGCCAACACTTACGGTGAGCCGCTCCGGCAGCTTCGCCCGCAACCGCAGCGACTCCCGCACCGACACCGCCATCGCAACGGCCTCCATCGGCCCCGCTCCCGGCAGCACCGTCATGAACTCCTCGCCGCCGTAGCGGCAGGAAAAGCCGTCCGCCGGCGTATGCCGGGACAGGATCTCCGCGAAAGCGACCAGCGCCTCGTCGCCACCACCGTGGCCGAAACGGTCGTTGTACTCCTTGAACCGATCCAGATCGAAGAACAGCACGCCCAGATCATGGTCGCCATGCGCACGCTGGAACACCGGCTCAAGCCACATCTGCGCGTGACGCCGGTTCGGCAGCCCCGTCAGATCATCCGTCAGCGCCAGCAGCTCCGCACGCTCCCGCTCCTCGTGCAGCTTCTCCATCAGCCAGCCACCCACCAGGGATAGCACGATGAAGGCCACCACCACACCGAACAGCAGCAGCGTGTCCTCCACACCGTGCCCCAGGAAGATCAGCACCGCCTGCGTCACCGACAGCACCGCCATCCCCGCCGCCAACGCCGTGGCGGCGCCGCGCCAACCGCGGTAGTACGCCAACAGAAACGCCGGGACCACCGCCATCATCCACAGCAGCAGCTCGTGGTCGCCCGCCGCCTCCGCCAGCGCGAGCTGCGCCACCACAGGCACCGCCAGCGCACCCCCGCTCAAGGCGAGGCTGCGCACCGGTATCCGCGGGCTCCCGAAATGCCACCGTGGGCTCATGCGTCCAGCCTGAAACGATTCGTTGCGAGCGTGTCCGTTGGTGGACAGCGCCCCGGGTTGAGGGGCAAGCGCGAGGCCAGCCGCTGCGTCGGGGGCAGCGCGGGACGCGGTCATCGCGGCCGGTTTCGCAAGTCGTTGGTTGAGGCCGTGTTACGAGGACAGCATCGCAAGGTGTCTCGCGATGGATCACCCGGCCGGAGGACGGGGTGGAGCCGGCCGGGCGAAACTTTGTATCAAGTTCGTGGGGAAAGATGTCGCCGGTCAATGATCTCGTGGTGGCCTGCCGGAGGCGTTGTCGCGCGCGAGCAGCCAGTCGGCCAGCCAGAGCCCTGCGACGAGGTCGATCAGCGCGTGCGCGGCTATCGCGGGGAGCAGGCTGCCGGTGGCGAGGACGGGTGCGGCGAGGGCGGCGCCGAGGGCGGTGGCGCGGAGCACGCCGTGCGGCTGCTGGTAGCTGTGCAGCATGCCGAACGCGGCGCTGCTGATCGCGACGGCGAGGCCGGTCGAGCCGGTTGCGAGCTGCAGGGCAGGCAGCAGGAAGCCGCGAAAGGCCAGCTCCTCCCCGATCCCGGCGCTGAGCGACACGATCACGAACAGTGCGCGTTCGCCGTTGTCGCGCGGGATCAGGCGTTCCACCAGCGGGCTCTCGGGGAGTCGCAGCAGGCGCGCGGACGCGATGACGGCCAGGCCGAGCAGCGCGACACCGCCCGTCCACACCAGCCCCAGTTCGAGGCCGACGGGGCGGAGCGACAGCATGCCGGCGGGCCAGCCGGACAGCACGGCCGCCATCGCGCACAGCAGTGCAATGGTCCAGATGGCGACGATGGAGCTGACGTAGATCGCGCGGCGCGGGATGGCCGCGGCCTCCTCGGCGGCGATGCGGCTCTGCCCGAGCAGGAGCGCCGGCAGCGCCGCGACCAGGCCAACGGTGAGGATGCGCGCGGGCCAGGCCAGCTCGTTCGCGCCGATCCAGACCAGGGCCATGGCGGCGGCGGTCGCGGCGAGAGCGGCGCGCGCGCTCATGCGTTGGCCGGCCGCCGTGGCGGCGCGTTCGCCGCGCCGCGCCGCTCCATCCGATCCCGGACGCGTGGTGCGACGCCGGCCAGGCCGGCGCCGAGCGCGGCGCCGGCGAGGGCGTCCACGCCGTAGTGGAAGCCGCCATACACCGCACCGAGTGCCAGGCCGACCGTGAGCAGCGCGACGACCGGCGCGAGCGGCCGCAGGTGGCGCCAGGCGACGAAGCTGGCCGCGACGCCGACGCCGACGTGGCTGGACGGAAACGCGGCGCCACGACTCGAGCCGCTCTCCAGGACGCGGTGCGCAAGGTCGCGGAACGGGTAGCCCGCGATCGCTTCGCCGCCCGGCGCGGGGAAGAGGTAGCGCGGCCCCTGCACCGGGAAGTAGACGAAGAAGAGGTAGTGGGCCAGGAAGACCAGCATCACGGTGAATACGGCGTCCCTCAGCGCCGCGCGCGAGCGGCGCAGCCAGATCAACAGCGGCGGTACGAAGATCAGGGCGTAATAGGACAGGTAGGAGAAGTGCAGCGCCTCGGACAGCGCGGGCCAGGGCGCGGCGTTGGCCAGATCGCGGCTGGGCTGGCCGCCGAACAGCGCCTGCTCCCAGCCGATCACCAGGTCGTCGAAGTAGCGGCCGCCCCACAGGGCGCTGTTGAGCACGGCCAGCTCCGCGTAGAGAGCCGGCATGATGAGCAGCGGCGCCCAGTCCAGCAGCGCGTTGGGCTGTGGCGCTCGCCCCGTCTGCGCCCAACGGACGCGGCGGTCGGCGGCCAGACACGCGCCGACGCCGACCAGGTGGAGCAGCGCCAGCAGCGGCCATGCGGCGGGCCGGTGCGGGCCGGCCAGCGCGAGACCGCTCACGATCAGCCAGGCCGCCAGCAGCCTGTACACGTCAGGCGCCGAGCCCGCGTTCGTAGACGCGGTAGGTCTTGTAGACCCGGCCGCCGAGCCGCTCCATGATCCGACGCATGGGCAGGTTGTCCTCGAGCACCCACGAGCATTCCGCCCGGTGGTAGCCCTTGGCCAGACCGCGCTGGTAGATGCGCAGGATCATCATGGCGTCCAGGCCCTTGTTGCGGTGCTCCGGCCTGATGCCGAGCGTGATGACGCGGATCGCGTCGACCCGGCGCGCGTGCCAGAGCAGGCGGAACAGGCCGAAGGGAAACAGGCGCCCGTCGGTGTGCCGGATCGCCTGGTTCAGGTCGGGCAGCGCCAGCGCGAAACCGACGGGCTCGCCGTCCACTTCGGTGATCAGACAGATCTCCGGATCGACCACGTGGCGCAGCTGCCTGGCCATCTCGTCGAACTCCGCGTCGGTCATGGGGACGAAGCCCCAGTTCCGCTCCCACGCGCTGTTGTAGACCTCGCGGATCGCGGCGATCTCCCGGTCCAGCTGCTTCATGCGCAGCGGTCGGATGTGCGCCTCCGTGCGCGAAGCGATGCGCTCGACGCCGCGCAGCAGCCGCTCGGGCGCGGCATCGCCTTCCACCAGGTAGGCCAGCAGGTCCTCCGCCTTGGCGTAGCCGGCGGCCTCGAGCAGCCGCGCGTAGTAGGGCGGCGCGTGCGTCATCATGATCATCGGCGGCGCATCGAAGCCGTCCACCAGCAGGCCGCACTCCTCGTTGGTCGAGAAATTCATGGGCCCGCGGATGCGCGACATGCCGCGCTCGGCGACCCAGTCCTCGGCGGTCGAGAGCAGCGCGCGCGCGGCGGCGGGGTCGTCCTCGCACTCGAAGAAGCCGAAGAAGCCGGCGCGCTCGTCGTGGAACTCGACGTGGCGGTGGTTGACGATGGCGGCGATGCGTCCGACCACGCGCTCGCCGCGTCGAGCCAGGAAGTACTCGACGTCGGCGTGCTGGTGGAAGGGGTGACGCTCCCGGTCCAGCAGCTTGCGCTGCTCGACCAGCAGGGGCGGCACCCAGTGCGGGTCGTCCCGATAGATCGACCAGGGCAGCCGCAGGAATGACTTCAGGTCCCGTCGGCCCCGCACCGGCTCGACCCGCAGCGCCCCCACCGGCGCGGCCGCTTCCGTCCTGCCCGCGCCGTGCTGCGTCAGATGACCGCCATGGTGCGGCCGACACCCGCGAACGCCTCGAGCACGCGGTCCACGTGTTCCTGCGTGTGGGTGGCCATCATCGAGATGCGCAGCCGGCAGGAGTTCTCCGGCACGGCCGGCGGCAGCACGGGATTGGTGTAGACACCCGCGTCGAACAGCGCCTTCCAGAAGACGAACGTCTCGTCGATGCCGCCGATCACCACGGGGATGATGGGTGTTTCGCTGCCGGCGGTGTCGTAGCCCAGCGACTCGAGCCCCTGCTTCATCGCGCGCGTGTTGCGCCAGAGCGCCTCGCGCCGCTCGGGCTCCTCCTGCAGCACGTCCAGCGCGGCGAGCACGGTCGCCACCGATGCCGGCGGCATGCTCGCGCTGAAGATCAGCGAGCGGGCGTGGTGGCGCAGGTAGTGGATCACGGACTCCGCTCCACCGACCACCCCGCCGATCGACGCGAGCGACTTGGAGAACGTGGCCGTGGTGAGCGCGACCCGGTCCGTCAGACCGAAGTGCTCGGCCGTGCCCGCGCCGGTCGGCCCCAGCACGCCGATCGCGTGGGCGTCATCGACGAGGACCGCCGCGCCGGTGCGCTCCGCGATCTCGACCAGCCCCGGCAGGTCCACGATGTCGCCCTCCATCGAGAAGACGCCGTCGGTCGCGATCAGCCTGGGCGCGTCGGCCGGCACCGCGTCGAGCTGCCTGCGCAGGTTGTCCAGCTGGCCGTGCGGGTAGCGGTGCGTCTGCCCATAGGCCAGGCGCGCTCCGTCCACCAGGCTGGCGTGGTTCAGCTTGTCCATGAACAGGTGGTCGCCGCGCCCGACCAGCGTGCCCAGCACGCCCAGGTTGGTCTGGAAGCCGGTGCTGAACACCAGTGCGGACTCGGTGCCGAGGAAGCGCGCCAGCCGGTCCTCGAGCTCCTCGTGCAGGTCCAGCGTCCCGTTCAGGAAGCGACTGCCGGTGCAGCCGCTGCCGTAGCGTTTCAGCGCAGTCTGCGCCGCCTCCAGCACGCGCGGATGATGCGTCAGGCCGAGGTAGTTGTTCGACCCGACCATGATCTTGCGCTCCCCACGCACGTCGACCTCGGTGTCGTACGACGCCTCGATCGGCATGAAGTAGGGGTAGTAGCCGGACGCCTGGATCTCGCGCGCCCGGGTGAAGCGCTCGCACTTGTCGAAAAGATTCATCGCCTTCCGTTCAGCCAGCCTCGTCGCGCGTACCATTGCGCCGTCTCCTCGATTCCCTTTCGCAGCGGGATCCGCGCCTCGAAGCCCAGGTCCCGTTCGGCGCGGTCCGTGTCGCACAGCCAGCCCGGCGCCAGGAGCTCTCGCGCCTTGTCGCGATTGAAGATCGTCGCGCCGCCCACCAGCGCAGCGCCCGCCTCCGCGAGCGCTGCCGCGGCGCGGACCGCCGCGCGCGGCACCGTGATGCGCCGGGCTCGGCGCCCGACCGCCGCCTCGATCATCGCCACCACCTCGCTCCACGCGTGGATGGCGGCCTCGGCCACATTGTAGACGCCGTGTCGCACCGGCGCGCGCGCCGCCAGCAGCGTCGCCCGGGCCAGATCGCGCACGTGGACCATCTGGACCGGACGATCCGGCCCACTCGGCACCGGCATCAGACCCAGTCGTGCAAAACGGAAGAACGTGAGCAGGTCCCGGTCGCGCGGCCCGTAGACGGCGGGCGGCCGCAGGGCCAGCGCCTCCGCGCTGTCCAGGCAGATCCGTTCGCCGGCGAGCTTGGTGCGCCCATACGCGGTGACCGGCCGCGGCGTGTCGCTCTCCGAAACCGGACGCCCGTCCACGGCGGGACCGGCGGCCGCGAGCGAACTCAGGTACACCACCCGCCTGCCCCCCTCGGCCTGCACCGCGCGCATCAGCGCGCGCGTCGCGTCGACATTGACCCGCTCGTAGTCGGCTTCCGTGCGTGCGCGCGTGGCGGCGGCCAGGTGGAAGACCACGTCGCAGTCGCGCACGGCATGCCGCAGGGCCCGCTCGTCGTGCAGGGACGTCACCACGACCTCCGCGCCATGCCGCTCCAGGCGCGACGTATCGCTGGATGGGCGTACGGTGGCGCGGACGCGCCACTGCTCCTCGGCAAGCAGGTCCAACAGATGCGAACCTACGAATCCGGTCGCGCCGGTCACGAGCGCGCGGGGGGTAGACACACGGGTAAAGGTGACGTCGCGCGCGGGACGCCGCAATGGCGATCCCCAGCAGCGACACCCGCTTGCACCCCCTCCGCCGCACCGGCAACTTGATCGCTCGCACGGGTGTCCCTGCTGTGGAGGTGACGGCCATGGCGCTTCTCGACGACGCGCAGATCCGCGAAGGGCTGGACCGGCTGGACGGCTGGTCCCGCGATGGTGACATCATCCGCCGCGATTACGAGTTCGACTCGTTCGCGAGCGCGATGGCGTTCGTGAACGAGGTCGCGCGGCTCGCGGAAGACGCCGATCACCACCCGGACATCGACATCCGCTTCAACCGCGTCCGGCTCGCGCTCAGCACGCACAGCGCCGGCGGACTCACGCGCCGCGATTTCGACCTCGCCGGCCGCATCGACGACCACCGCGCCGGCAGCGCCGGCGCCTGAACCCGATACCGAGGCAATCATGGCGAAACGCTGGGCTCTGATCCTGGGCGCCTCCAGCGGCTTCGGCGAGGCGGCCGCGCGCCGGCTGGCCGCTGCCGGTTACCCGATCTTCGGCGTGCACCTCGACCGCCGCGCCGGACTCAAGCACGTCGAGGAGATCGTGGCCGACATCGAGGGGCAGGGCGTGCGCGCCCGCTTCTTCAACATCAACGCGGCGGACGCGGACAAGCGCGCGGCGGCGCTGGACGAGATGAAGGCCGAGCTCGGCGACGGTGAGGACGTCGGCATCCTGATGCATTCGCTCGCGTTCGGAACGCTGCGCCCGTTCGTGGGGGAGGACCCCATGACCGAGGCGCAGATGGACATGACGCTGCGCGTCATGGCGCACTCGCTGGTCGACTGGACGCAGGCGCTCACCGATCGCGACATGATGGGCGAGAACGGCCGCATCTACGCGATGACGTCGTCGGGGTCCACGCGGGTGATCCCCTCCTACGGCGCGGTCAGCGCCGCCAAGTGCGCGCTCGAGTCGCACATCCGCCAGCTGGCGTACGAGCTGGCGCCGCGCGGCATCACCGCCAACTCGATCCGCGCCGGCGTGACCGACACCCCCGCGCTGCGGAAGATCCCGGGCAACGACCAGCTGATCGAGGGCGCCACCGCGCGCAATCCAGCCGGCCGCCTGACCACGCCCGAGGACGTGGCGGACTGCATCGTCGCCCTCTCGGACCCGGCCACGCGCTGGATGACCGGCAACGTGATCAACGTGGACGGCGGCGAGGAAATCACCGCCTGAGCCGGATGGCAGCAGCGCGCGGCTAGATTTCCGTGAGCGCCGCTTCGATCGCGGAGAGTGCGTAGTCGAGCTGTTCCTCGGTGATGACCAGCGGTGGTGTCAGCGCCAGCACGTTCGCGGCCGGGCCTTCCGAGAGGATCAGCACGCCCTCGCGCAGCAGGCGATGGACGGCCGCCGCGGCCGCTTCGGTCGCGGCGGTGCCGTCGGGCTGCCGCAGCTCGATGCCCCACATGAGGCCCAGGCCGCGCACGTCGGCCACGAGCGGGACGCGGGAGGGCCAGTCCGCCATCCGCTCGGCGATGCGACCGCCCAGCCGTTCGGCCCGCTCGGGCAGTCCCTGCTCCGACAGTTCCGCCAGCTGCGCCACGCCCGCCGCGCACGCGACCGGGTTGCCCAGGAACGTGCTGGTGTGGATGGCCTCGCCGGTCGACTCCGGCCAGGCGCGCATGACGTCGGCGCGGCCGACCAGCGCGCTGAGCTGTAGCGAACCGGTCAGCGCCTTGCCCAGCGTGACCAGGTCCGGCACCACGCCGAAGTGCTCACAGGCCAGCCAGCGGCCGGTGCGGCCGAGGCCCGCGTAGATCTCGTCCACGATCAGCAGCGCGCCGTGCCGGTCGCACAGGTCGCGCAGGGCGGGCAGGAAGCCGGGCGCCGGCACGCGGATGCCGCCGCGGCCCTGTATGGGCTCGACCAGCACCGCGCCGATCGCCGCGCCCTCCGCCCCCTCCGCCATGGTCGTCTCGCAGCGGGCCATCACCGCGCGCAGTTGCTCCTCTCCCGCGGGATAGGGTGCACGGCCCACCCCGCCATACACCTGGGCGCGGAACGGCTCGACGGATTCCGGCTTGTCCGTGACGGCGAGGGCGCCCAACGTGAGGCCGTGGTAGCCGCCGTGGAAGGCGAGGATGCCGGGCCGGCCCGTGTGCAGCATGGCGGTCTTGAGCGCGGCCTCCACCGCCTCGGCGCCCGCGCCGCCCAGCACCACGGTGTCCAGACCCGCCGGCATGCGCTCGACCAGTCGCTCCATCAGCTCCACCTTGGGTGCGGACGGGTGCACGTCGCCCAGGCCGTGCGGCAGCCGCGCCGCCTGCTCGGCGATGGCCTGCGCCACGCGCGGATTGGCGTGGCCCGTAGCCGCGACGCCGAAGCCGGCGGTCAGGTCCAGGTACACGTTGCCGTCGGCGTCCTCGACGTTGCAGCCCGCGGCCCGGCTCCAGAAGACAGGCCAGTCGTCGGCGACCATCGTGACGTTGCGGGATTCGACACGACGCAGGCGCTCCGCGAGGGCGCGCGAAGCGGGGCCGGGCGGCGGCTCGACCATGAGGGGCAGCCGGCCCCCGAAGCCGGTCACGCTGCGCCGCTCAGCGGCGCAGCAGCAGCGCGGCGAGCGCGCCGGTGACCAGGGCGGTCGCGCCGGCCACACCGAGCCAGAGCGCGGCATCCGCGTCCGCGGCCTGCGCCGTGGCCGACGCGCGCTGCCGCGTCTGGCGCCCGCCGCTGCCCGCCGCGCCGGCGGCCTCACTCTCTCCGTCTCCGGGAGGGCCCAGCTGCTGCTCTTCCTCACACTCCGCGCATTGCGCGGTGCCGCTGTCGCGGGCGGAGCGGTTGGGGTACTGCAGCGGACCGCCGCACGCCTGGCACTCCGCGCCGGCCGGGAGCGGCTGGACGTGGTTGTACAGCGTGCCCCTGGAAACGCCGAGCCGATCGGCGAGCTCGGTCACCGGCTCGTCCGTTTCCCAGTAGAGGCGGTTCGCTTCGCGGGTCGGATCTTCGGAACTGGCCATGCGGGCAAGATAGGGCCGGCCGGCCGGCGGTCCAGTGTCGGACCCCTCGCCGCGCCCGGTGCACGCCTGCGGCGGCACCGCTACGTCGAGCGCACGAGGCACTGCGCCGGGGGAGGCATGGGCGTTGCACCCGCGTCGGGGACACTGCCAACGATCTTTTGGAGGGTGCACATGGGCGGCGCGGGGCGGGTCGCGCTCGCGGCGATGCTCGTCGTCGCGGCGTGCGGAGGCGATGGGGCGGACGGCGCGGCGCCGGACGCCGCAGCCGCCAGGGACACGACCGACAGCGCGGCTGCGGCACCCGCGGCTCCGGCGATCGCCGTGGAGGACACGCCGTCGGAGCTGTACTTCGATCTCACGCTGTTCGACTGGTACCGCCGCGGCGAGCCGCTGGTGCACCAGGGCCGGCGCTATCAGGCGATGGGCGATCCGGTGGTCGAGTCGGCCGAATCGATGGCGGAGCTGGGCCGCTACCAGGGCGTGGCGTACTATCGCCGACAGGATGCGGCCGATCCTGTCTACACCGTCTACGTGCCGGTATACTACCGCTACTGGCAACGCTTCGTCGCGCCGCCCGGCTGAGGCGGCCGCCCCGTTCCGCTCGTCCCGACACCCCCTCGTGATCAAGCCGCCGGCGCTCGGCGAGAACAGTCGCATCCTGCTGGTCGCGCCGGCCGGACCGGTCACCACCGCCCGGATCAGCCGCGCCTACGAGCGCTGCCACGGGCTGGGCTTCCGACCGGTGCTGGGCGAGTCCGCGCGGCTGCGCCACGGCTACCTGGCCGGGCCGGATCCGCATCGCGCCGCGGACCTGCGCCGCGGCATCGAGGATCCGGACATCGACGGCATCTGGGCGCTGCGCGGCGGCTACGGCACCATGCGCATCCTCGGCGACGTGGATCTGAGCGTGCTGCGCGACCGGCCGCGCGCCTTCATCGGCTTCAGCGACAACACGTCGATCCACCTGGCGCTGGCACGGCTGGGCGTGGTCTCCTTCCACGGCCCGCACGCCGGCTTCGATCGCTTTCCGCGCTGGGCGAGCGACGCCATGATGCGGGTGGTGGGCCGCGCCGAGGCGGCGGGCACGCTGCCGGGGGAGGTCGCGCCCCGGCCCCGCACGCTGCGCGGCGGCAGCGCGGAAGGGCGGCTGCTGGGCGGTAACCTGTCGCTGCTCGCTGCCGCCTGCGGCACCCCCTTCCAGCCGGACGCGCGCGGCGCCATCCTCTTCGTGGAGGACGTGGCCGAACCGGTGTACCGCATCGACCGCATGCTGACACAGCTGCGACTGGCCGGCGCGCTGGAGGGGCTGGCCGGCCTGGCTTTCGGCCGCTTCACCCGCGTGCGAACGGGGCAGGACGACCTGCCGCTGGACGCCGTGCTGTCGGGATTCGCCGAGCGGCTGGACGTGCCGGCCGTCGCGGACCTGCCCTTCGGCCACGTGGCCATGAACTGGACGCTGCCGCTCGGCTGCCGGGCGGCGCTGGA